>Ga0115007_10001966_pt1 | contig 12978 bp, 8 predicted proteins | sample ArcOceMetagenome_2_FD_87166 | JGI IMG/M metagenome (GOLD analysis project Ga0115007, IMG submission 87166) | Marine eukaryotic phytoplankton communities from Arctic Ocean - Arctic Ocean ARC135M Metagenome | ecosystem: Environmental > Aquatic > Marine > Oceanic | place: Arctic Ocean | collected... | reverse complement strand
TTATCTTTCCTGTCGGTTGGGACGATCAACGTATCATTCGAGAATATGTAGAGTCAACTCCTAAGATGACTGCAACAACAACAACGACTCAGCAGCAGCAGCAGCAGCAGCAGAAATAGCAATAACAATAACAGTAGCAACAACAGTAGCAATAACAGTAGCAATATTGATCCCACTTGCGAGGATAATCTATGATGACGGAGTTCTTGATATGTTCGTCTTATTGCTACTTAATTCTTTTTCTACTAGATAATATATCCTTATTTATTTGTTTTTTGTAAGGAATTCACATTCAAAAGTCTAATGTAGAGGGGAAATGACCATGTATCATTTTCCTTATCTGCCATTTTCTCATTTGAGTTTTTCGTACTATTGATTTGTCCTTGAGTGAGTCTAGAGAGGGGCTTGTTTTTGTTTTTATTTCATCTTTGATACTTTGTATTAATTTCATCATTTATTATATATTATGGTTTTGATTGTTTGCTACCATTGGACTTCCTGGAGTCTCGTATGAATTTATAGCTTCTTCTCCTACAATGAAAAATCCTTGCCCTTCTTTAACGAAGTGCATTGTAACTGGAGTACAAGAAACTGTATTTTTTCGCTGCTGGTTAGATTTGGATCTGCTAATGTCTCGTTTCTGTCATCTTCCTGCTTCTGCGCAAATACAAAAGAAATATTGACAAGAAACACAAGAGCATAGAAGAAGAGAGCATTACTGATTGTTTTCTCTCTCTGCTTAAATTATGTTCAAAGATTATTCTTTTTCTATGAATATTTCGGAAGGGTGATTATATTATGATAATTGTAGTAGACAGTCTAGGTCCTAGTTATTTTATGTCATACTGTACTAGAATGTATGGCTTGCTTCACAAGTTGGTTTGCTGACCATCGGTTGATCAAAATCTCTCTCCAAAAGAACCACCAAATCTCTTTGGTTCTCGTCTATTTATTTTTGATTGATTCTTTCGTTGTACAGTATGTACACTGCCCAAAGTGTGGTTGCATTGCTGTCAACGTTCCAAAAGATTAATAGTAATGAGGGATTGTAATGCTAAGGAATCCTTATCACAAGCAGTAAAGGAAAAGGAATCTTGAATCCTTACTAAAGTCTGTTCATTGAGAAACAATGGTTGAAGGAGGTGATGGAGGATTCTTTGGGTTGGTTGATTAAAAAGGGGTAAATCATTCACTAATGACTCGTGTCTTACTTTTACGATCAAAACATCGCGCGATTTCCGCAGTGAGGTCCCAGTTTCTTCGAGCGCGAAGCATTTATCCGACTACAACACGAAGAACTTACGTGGTCTAACATACACCATTGATTTTACCCGCGGAATGATTCTGTCAGCTTGTCTTTGTAAAATTGAGCCGCCAACCATTGAATTTCCGTATTCGATTCCTTCGTTTCCATTCGACGATATAATAAGATCGACATCACGACAGGATTGATTTGCAATTTCTTTTGCTTTTACGACCTCTCACATCAAGCACACCACTGGAAGGAAGCGAACGCTTTAACAATTAACAAGCCAGTGCGCACCTGTCGCGCAATCACCCAACAATGCTAGACAAAAAAAGCTCTAAAACAAATCGTTTGGCTCTTGTTGAACGATGGCAAGGAAACACTCAATTATGTTTTTTGATTTCTATCAGATTTCCTCACAACAGTTAACAAGGCCATTACTACCCTTTACGCACAGTTCAAAGCAAACACACACAGAGTCAGTATTTTAGTATTCACACATAAAATACAATATTCATTCATTCGAATTGAATTGAATAACACCAGAAAGCTACCTTTCTTCACCTTCACAATAAAAAGTTGTTGAGATTGCATACGAATTAGGTGTCATATACTTAGTTCCTAGCCGATCCCATAATCTGACAAACATCAATGTACGAATCTTTTAAAACGTGTACTAGATTTCAATATCCACGAAAGCATAATAAAGTTAAACGAAGTTCATCATCGCCAGTCTGAAACGCAAAACAAAATAATCCAAAAATCAATATCATCATGAAGTTCGTCGTATCATTTTCATTATTTCTCGTCGCCGTTTCGGCTTCGGAGGCATTTGTTACAACCACCGGTCGAGGTGCTCGAAATATCGCTTCATCTTTCGTGGTACCGACAAAGTCACAATCACAAAAACAACAACCTGGGATTACTAATCAAAATCTTTTCTTCGTAAGAGGAGGAGCACGATATGAATCAACTACACGTCCTACCGACTCATCGACGTCATCATCTTCGGAAGTTTCTGCATCGGTTGTCAGAGGTGGGGGTGCTGCTGCTGCTACTACAAACAACAACAGTAACATCGTTCAAAATTTAACATCGAAACCATTAACGAAAGCAATTCTTTCGTCGACGTTGTTTATTTTTACTGATTTGATCATTAAAGCAATATTTAAAACAAAAGGTATATCTTTTCCATCATCATTAGCTGGATGTTGTTTCTTAGCAGCAACATTATTATCGACACCGTTCCATGAAACACTATACAGAGTCTTAAGTCCTGGTGCAAAACTTATGCAAAAATTTATGATGATATTTTTAGTCCCTAATCTTATTATTTTACCATTATGTGGTGGTGCATATTCAGCTACGGAGGTAAGTTTTTTCTTTGCTTTCAGAAAGGAAATCAGTTGTGTTTGTTTGTTGTCATTATTTACTTGTACCGGTATTTCATGATTTACGCTAACTTTTATCACATTACATTACATTATATTCTATTTTTGTTTTTTCTGAAATTCGACACAACAAAAATTACGTACTGTAGGTGGCCAAGATTATGACAATAATTTTCGGTGGATTTTTATTCTCGTTGTTATCTACATGTTACTCGGTTATGGCTGTTTCCAAAATCTTTGGTACCAATACTGGTAGTGATGATACCACGGCAACTACAACCGAAACTGCTGCAGTTTCATCTCATGCAACTGCTTCTACTACACCTAAACCAAAACCATTTTCGGATGAATTAACATACGGATCACGTGCATTAGCTGCCGCATCTGGTATCGCTGCAATCGCATCGAATACTGTTGGTGGTAGTACTAGTACATTAACGACACCACTATTAGCATTCAGTATGTTAGCTGCTACTGTACATAACTTTGCTTTTGGTGCACGTCAATCGAAGAAATTTATTAAGGTATCACATCCTCTTGTTACATGTACAACATTATCATGGGTTTGGGCATACCTACTAGGTTCAGCGACCGGTGGTACCTTCTTCTCTATGTTACGTGGATACCGTGTTGGTGGTGGATTAAGTCTAGCAACATCCGGTGCTGGAGATTTTCTTACCTTCGTATTAGGTCCCGCTGTTGTTTCGTTGGGTGTTAGTATCTATGAACGTCGTGTTCTTATCAAAAAGAACTATAAGGAGGTATTGACCGCCACCGGTGTTTCATGTATTGGTGGATTATTCGGCACAGCACTTGCAGTACGTATATTAGGATTAGCCTCGGCTGAATTACGTTTAAGTATGTTACCCCGTAATATTACATCTGCATTGGCTGTTGCGATTGCAGACATTTTGGGTGCAAATAAATCGTTAGCAGTTGCTATTGCAATCGTTACCGGTTTGATTGGTGCAAACTTCGGTGCAACCTTATTGGACCTGTTTGGAATCAAGGATCCCGTTGTACGTGGTTTAGGAATTGGTTCTGCTGCTCATGGACTTGGTGCTGCCGCATTCGTAGAAGAACCGGAGGCATTCCCTTTCGCTGCCATTTCTATGGCATTGACAGCAATCTGTGGTACCCTATTTGTTTCTATCCCAGCCGTTAAGGCATTGGCAATCAAAATTGCATTGGGTGCACTTGCTTAAGAAATGAATAAATCTTACCATAAAAGAATAATGACTGAACGAATGAACAGACATAATATACGATATATATAACTTCTAAATCTAATTATCATATACACTAACTTACAGTATTCAATGTTGCCTCTAAACAATTTATTATTTGACTTTTTTGGGGTTTCTCTCAGTTTGTTCGAAGAGTTTAAGTTATGCATGCTAAAAAGTACTACTTATGGACACAATCATTTGAAAGAATTGGCAACAAAAAATGTACTCTTAGGGTTTGTACATCAAAATAACATTCTGTTTATTCGGGAATCACCCAATGTATGTACAACAACATCAACAAAAGACACGACATATCTCAATTCAATATCAATATAATTTAAAGAAATTCGACCTACAATCTACTACGGTAGTATGAAGCTTGATTGAGCATAAGAATGTTTTTTGAAAGTTAAATACTATATTATTTTAATATAACAGAAAAGCGAACACGCAACAAATAGTAACTATAAATTTTCATATAAAAGCTTTTCTTTTCTTTCTTTCTCTCGCCACACACAAAATGGATTTTCACATCATAATAATTTTCTGAGTCAATTTAAGATAGTTTTAAAATTCCAGTACCCTCGTTGATAGCGAAGAAGGTATCGGCGAAAACCAAAGAAAGGACTGCCATCAATTTCATGACAATATTCAATGCAGGTCCGGAAGTATCTTTGAATGGATCTCCGACAGTGTCACCAACAACGGCGGCCTTGTGGATATCTGATCCCTTACCCTTCAATTCCGAATCAGCAGGTTGCTTTTCGATGTATTTCTTGGCGTTATCCCAAGCACCTCCAGAGTTGGACATGGAGATTGCGAGTTGGATGGAGGCGACTAAGGAACCGACTAGCAATCCACAAACAGCGGTGACACCGAAAAAGATACCCGTCAAGAGTGGGGTGAAAATTACAATGGCACCGGGAAGGATCATCTCTCTGAGCGAAGCTTGGGTGGAAATGGCGATACAGGCATCGTAATCAGGACGTTCGGTTGGGTTTTCATCCAAAAGATGTGGCTTTTCGTCGAACTGACGTTGGACTTCCATAACCATCTCCATAGCAGCCATACCGACAGATTTCATCGTAAGGGCGGCGAAGGCGAAAGGAATCATACCACCGACAATCAAGAAGGCGAAGGTGACTGGTTCTAACATGTTGACACCATTGGCGAACAATTTATCTCCAGAGGCAATTCGGATACGAGTAACGAAGGCTCCAAAAAGAGCCAAAGAAACCAAAGCGGCGGAACCGATGGCAAATCCCTTTCCGATAGCAGCAGTGGTGTTACCAGCGGCATCCAAAGCATCTGTCTTTTCACGAACACTAGGGTGAAGTTCAGCCATTTCAGCAATACCTGATGCGATCAAAGAACAATGATTAGAAAAATAAGATTGTTGTTAGATCCGATTTCATAATAACATAATAGAAATTGCACAGTAGTAGTAGTAGTAGTAGTATTGACTTACCTCCAGCGTTATCACAAACAGGACCGTAAACATCAATGGTCAAACCAGTTGCGAGGTTGGATAAGAAACCGATTGCGGCTAATGCAACACCGTACATATCACAAATTGTGAATGAAAAATAAACAACAAGAGCCAAAACAATGACGGGGATGATGGCAGACTTGAATCCTAATGCAATACCGTAGATCATGTTGGTGGCAGCTCCGGTCTTACACGAGTTGGCTAATTCACGAACAGGTGCGTATGAATGAGATGTGTAGTATTCAGTGACCAAACCGATAGTTAATCCACCGAAGGCTCCCATAGCAACACATAAGGTGGCCGTGAATGGTGTCAAATGTAAGATAGTATCTCCGACGGTAGCATTCAAGTCGAATGTAGAAGGAAGGTAATGGATTGCGGCAGAGTAAACAGCAGGGATCATAACAATAGTGGTACTGATAAGTTGAACCTTAAGGGCGCGTTCAACATCCTTTTCACCTTTGACGGTCCAGATGTTAGTTGCGATGAAGGAACATGCCAAACAAACGAAGATACCAACAGCCGAAACGATGACGGGGAAACACATAGCGTCCCATCCACCAGAGATACCGATACTGCTTCCAATGACTAATGCGGCACATGTCGATTCAGCAAATGAACCGAAAAGATCTGATCCCATACCGGCAACGTCACCAACGTTATCACCAACATTGTCAGCAATAGTGGCAGGATTACGTGGATCGTCTTCTGGAATACCATGAACGACCTTACCGACTAAATCAGCACCGACATCAGCCGCCTTTGTGTAGATACCTCCACCAACACGTCCAAACATAGCAATAACACTTCCACCTAATCCGAATCCGGTAAGGGATTCAGTAAGTAAAATCCATTCCTCAGGATGTGGGTAATGGACTCTGAATACCAACATGGTACCGTATAACATCAAAAGACCCATACCACAAAGAGCAAATCCCATAACGGAACCAGCACGGAAGGCAGTGTTGAAACATGCAGTATAACCTGGTTTCTGTGCAGAGATTGTAGTTCGTACATTTGAGAATACTGCAACCTTCATACCAAGATATCCTGCTGCCATGGATGTAAAGGCACCAAGTAAAAAGGAGATAGCTGTCATACTACCACGTGTCATATTCCAACCGGTTCCCCATGAAACCAAAACAAAGATCAATGCAGCGAATGCACTAACGAACCAGAAACAGACAGTGTATTCTGCACGTAAGAATGATTCAGCACCTTCATAAATTGCTTCATAAATTTCATTAAGACGAACAGTTGCAGTTGCATGGTCGGTTCCGCCCTCAACAAGTCCCTCTTCTTCACCAGATCCACTAATTGATACAACAGGAATCTTTTGAATAATTTTGAATTGGATCAATGCCCAAATCAATGCAACAACGCCAGCGGCGAAAATAAGGCCCGAAGCCCCAGACTATAAATAGTAATAAAATAATGATAATTAAAATAAAAAAGTGAAATGACAATGATAAAAAGTCATTTCATTTAGCAGGCAAAGCAAATAATAAAAAGGAAAATTAGAAATCAATGAATAAAATAAGATAAAATTAATGAGGGCGAGGCGAGGCGAAGCGAGGCGAAGCATGTACGTAAGATCGGAATTGCATTGAAATGTCTTTTCCCATTTTCGCATAGTGGTTAAAATAATCTTATTGACTGTCTAAAAGTTGGCATAATCTTTTGACTGTCTTCCCGAATACTGTAATCAACGATCGAAGGACAATATCTTATTGCAGACACAACACAGTCGTCAGTTCTAAGACCCTCAATTCTTACCAGAATGCTCATTGCAATTATATTTTTTCTTTCAAATTACTCTTTTGATGACTAAAGACTAATTTTATGAGTCAATGTGTCACAACCCGTTGAATCGACATACAAAAGTTTGTCGAAAACGAGAATGCAAATAATACAGTAGAGTATGAAATAGGAAATTATCGGCGGCAATGCTTCGAGAGGTTGCAGTGATTGCGTTCAATCACGTCCACGTAGCCTCACATCACGAAGCAAATAAGATTTATCATTTCGTGTTGACACGAAGAAGAACACTGCAAATACAGTGTATTCGAGTTATTACTGCCTGGATGGATTTTTCAGTCGATTGAGTCGAGTCACGGCGAATCTAATTTTCCAATCACCCATCATCAAAAAATAAGAAATAGACATGAAACATGAAACATAAAACTCAATAACCAACAACCGGCAACTATCAAATTGCAGTATCGTTTCAGACCTAGTATCAATGAAGTGACACTCGGTCAAGTCTTGAAAAAGAGTGAAGATATGCGATATAGGTTATTGGAAGCCACACCATGCCGTCTTCGTTTTCGTTTTCGTTTTCGTCATCGTCCTCGTCTACCAGTAGGATTTAATTCTTTATCATCATCATCGCTGTCGTCACCGTCGTCGTCGTCGTCGTCGTCGTCGTCGTTGGAGGGGGGAGGAAACAATAATAATAATTACGACGAACTCCGAAATGAAGCTCAAGATCTGATTGAACGAGCATCATTCAAAATATATGGATCATTACAACACACAAAACTTCGTCGAACACATACGAATGTATTTTGTGATACGGTACGAGCAGGTCTACGAGAGAAAATACATATGCGATACACTCATAATAGTGATGATGTAAATGATGCAAGCGCTACTGCTGCTGTTGCTGAGGCTAATGCTGCAACGAAAAAATTAGAAGCCGACCTTGGTGGAATTGGTGCCGATCAAGGTATCATGCCTGATTTTTCTAATAAAGAAGCATTGCATGGTTATACGCTCAATCATTTTGGTAGAGTTCGTCTCACATCTGAATTAGTTACATCAAAATCTAGCTCTGAACCTGATTGGTTGTCATTGCGTGTATCTGAATTGTTATCATCATCACGAAATAATAATACCGATGATCTTAGTATAGCCAGTCTTGGTGGTGGTTGTGGATATGATTTTGTGGCATTCTCTGCTTTGAGTGAATTCCTTAAAGGTCCTAAGATTAAAACAACAGTTTACGAGTATGAACCAGCATGGAAAGATATCGTTGCTGACGTTGAAATGATCGTACAAGATAGCTGCAGCAGCAATCATCATCATAAATGTGGATTTGAATTCGGTGATATTACCTCCCCGTTTGACGCATCAACGAATGAAGCTATCGCATCGATGGTACATTCAACTGAAATTTTTTCATGCTCCTACGTCATTGCAGAAAATGCTGTAAAGCTTCAACAAAATAAGTTTGAATTTTTTCGTCAATTGTTTTTACATGCAAATGAGGGTTCCCTCTTTTTCTTTACGGAAACTACACATCGTCTTTGGCCAGACCTCATCGACCTAGCATCACGGCAGGATGACAATAACAATTTTATGAGATATACTATCCCACACATACGATGCGGTAAGGTTGGTTGGCAACTAGCACTTCTCAAAGATTCTACTACCGCCAGGAATATTAGCTTTAGTAGTAAAAGTTGTAATAAAAGTGATGAAGTCAGAGCCGAAGAAAAAAAGCTATACGAAAGATTCAAAAAAGACAATATCGCCCATCAATTACGTATTGATAGGGGTTGGAAACGAGACGAACGGAAAGTGCGTGGTGCGAAAAAGTAGAAATAGATCAAATAGCGTATGGGTTTAAGGTATTCGTTTGCTTCACTTCATCTATTCAAGTTTCGAGAATCAGCCTTCTTCCTTCGCTACTTCGTTATCACTTGGGGATGGGGAATACAAATACAAAATGTGCGATCATTATCTTGAAATTTGAACGTCGAAAAATAAGATATATATTTCGGCGTCATAAAGAAGAGAACGTTTTCGTAAAATAATTCATGTTTGGTATTATAAAACTTGTTTTTATTGTGTCCCTTATCTTATATACAAATAATATATGCATTATTGTTTTGAAATTATATAGCTAGAACTTATGTTCTTTTTGTTTTGTTTTTCTTGCGTACGAAGTCCTATGGTGATAGTACATCAAATGAGCGAGTACTGGGAAGGACGCACGTGCCATCAAAATCAAATTGTACTTCAAACCATAGGACTTTACACGCAAGAATATTTACCAGTACTGTAGGTCCTACCCACAACATTACTAACCCAACTCTTTCCTTTTTTGTCCCGTTACATATAGTTACAAACCAAACGCCGAAAAGATTACAGTGCCCAGTAAAATAGTAATAGATGCGAGTAGTAACTGTCCCCCTTTACTTTCTGAGATACCATTGAAGGGATCGTAATCATGACAATACACGTCAACCAGGTCATCATTACTGCTGCTATATGTACTATCGATAAGACTAGCATCAATCTTCGATTCAGTGCTACTGCAAGTAGAACTGCAATCATTCGTATCAGACTTCTTCGACTCTGCAATTCCCTTTCTCACAAGTATCGTCTTCCGTGACGATGACGATGATGATGATGGAAGTTTCAATCGTCGCCATCGCTGCTTGACACGACGACGACGACTGCGTACAAATTTCAGACTTCGTCTTGAGCGTCGACCCCGTTTTAGTGTCTTCATAATTCGATCATTACTTAAAATAGGACCGATCCCTTCAAGAACGGCACGTTCGGAACTACCTTTAATAGCCACCACAACCAATTCATTTTCTCGAAAGTCACATTCTGGTAGTGGCAGGGACCAATCATCAAGCTTCTGGAAGAATTTGTCTACACCATTGTTCCGATAGATTGCGTCGAAGGTAGCGTTGACAAAAATCGAATCAGTACACATCTTCGGAAGTCCTTGTAGTAGATCCTGAACGTTGGTAGTTTTGGTGGCGTTCCTCGTGGTTGGGTTTGTTTGTATCTCAATTACATTGTCATCGTCGCCTTCATTACCATCTTCTTCGTCATCATCATCGTCGCTGTTGTTCTCCTGACGGTGATAACCAACGTGTAGGAATTCGAATTTCTTCTGCTCTGGACAAATACAAAGTACAAGAAGCTCAGAATGTTCTCTTTGTTCCCGATCACATTTGTAGTGTAGAACGTGTTCCATGGGTAATCCTATTTCATCCGCAAATCGAACACCACCACTGCTTTGAAAGGATGTATTGTTATGGGTGTTGTCTTCGTCGATGCTGTTACTGTTACTGTTGCTGCTGCTGCCACTAGAGGGTGGGAAGCTAGTATCTTGGTTACCGATGTTGTTGATGTCGTCTTCGTCAGACAACGATAATTCGTCCGAGACGGTCACCTCCGTTTGGAATGAATCATCCATATGGTCGAGGTCTCGATGCTTTATGATAGGAGAAAGTATCTGAAAGGAAGAGAGGTTTGTAAAGCTGGGTGGTTCTACTAAAACGGAGCAGCAATCATCCGAAGGATCGACGTTCTCTGTACTTGCTGTTGTTGTTGTTACTGCTGCTGTCATACTGTTAGATGACATCATCAGTATAGGAAGACTTTCGATTTCGAATCTTGTTGTATTATCGTCGTTTTCGTCTATTTCTTCTTTCTTTTCCTCTTCTTCGTCGTTGTAGTTCTTTGTTCGATTACAAAATATAGGAAATCCACCTCGACGTGGGGATTGTTGTTGATGTGATGTCGTCGACTGTCTACTTAGACGAATAGGAATCTGTAGTTTCCATCTCCTACTACTGGGGGGCGATATCGGAGCTGCGTGTGATGAGGAATCAATCATAACAGTAAGTGCACATAAAAGGAGAGCGTTATGGAATATTCTTCAGAATAAAATATTGAGACGCAACGATCCTATAAGAGATGCGTATTTTCCGTTACTTGTGTACGTCGTACAGTATGCGAAACAATACAATACAATCTATACCAGTGTGGTATGTGCTTTTATTCTTAGCTATGGTATCTTTTTTAAACTATTAACGTTGAACTATTGAATACACGTAAACTAAAGAAAACGAATTCCATTTGTGCGTTGAAGAAAATAATGATTACCGAAAGATAAACGACACAGCATGCACGCAAGATACTATATTTGATATTTTCCATGATTTTTGCGATTAACTCTCGCGGAAACAGTATTTTCATCTGTTACGATTCTCAATCCAACCAAAGCAAACCACGTAACCCTTGTAATGTCAACAAACGTCCAATCACATTTGCTCATCCTTGAAAACAGATGCCGGAACACTAACACACAGCCCAAATTTCTCGTAGAACACACAAGAATTTAGCATCATACCCATTATGGCGCTTACATGGTACGTACAAGTAGTACTATTTACTAGCTACTTGTGCACTGTACTGAAGGTGTAAAAGTACATACCCTTATTGTGTATGCTTCTTCACCGTTGTTACAAGTACAAATATGCATCCATAGTCATCAACTTTGAGTAGGCCTCTTGGTAAGCTTCGCTCACTACACAACAAGTACTGCAACAACAACAACAAAAGTGTATGTGTATGTGTATGTGAGAGAGAATGATTGACTTGCCTTCTTTGCTTGTGTCATGAAAAGTTTGTAATAGTCAATTCCTAAAAAGCAACCACAGTGCGAGCAAAATACTTTGGTCATTACTTGGTTTCCAATAGTCAAAACAAAGAAATTTAGGTTTTGCCAACTAGCCTGAAAAATAGCTGATATTTTATACTGTGCTGCTGCATACAGCAACTAATTAATATTAAAGTGTACAGTTCTAGACTGTTTTTGGATATTTTCTATTGCTTTCCCTCTCTGTGAAGAAATTTAACACAGCAACAACACCACAATGATATGAGATGGCAAGCTCCTTCCTTCGCACTGAATCAATATGTCCCCAATTTTTTTTGATTTTGGTGATACGCAAAAAATAAATTACCTGCCAAACCATCTAGCACTTTAACCTATGCAACTGCATGTGTACTATTGAATACATATACAAATAAAAACAAATAATATGAAGGTGACAAACCATTATATCCTTGGTAGGATGGTATATTAATAATACAAATGTGACAGACCGCAATCCTTGGTACTAGTAGGATGGTATATTTCAATGCAACTGTTGTATTTCCAATTGCACTTGATAGTACTAAGATACCCCCCAACTGCTACACGGTAGATCAGGCTTGTACCAAGTTACATTACCTATGAAATGAGAATTGAAATATACAAAAGGGAAAGAATACAACTAGACCATATAGACAAATATTAGCAAATCATATCTCATTATTTATTGTTTTGTTATTTTATTGTGATTCCCAATTCTAATTACCAAAAATCTTTCAAGCTAGTACACTAGTAACAAATAAATTGGCAATAAGTGGACAAATCTCTAAAAAATAGAAAAAATTGTTGCCCAATCTTTCCACTCACATCACAACAAAGCATAGAGGTTGTTTGTTCCTAGGTCTTTTCAGGTTTTTGAAGAAGGTGGTGTTACTATTGTTTTTCAGTCACCTACAACATGTATGTATACATATTAAGACACATGGGATTATACAGTAGTATATAATATATATATATATATATATATATATAATAATAATAAGGAAGGACACTATTCACCCGAGTTTAGAAAAGCGCGTGCATGCCTCTAACTCAAAACTTTTTTAACTCAAAAATCAAAAAAAAGCATCAAAAGAGATAGATCGTTGCATCGTTGCATCAAAACCTTTCGCTTTCTCGTTACAAAACATATAAGGTAATTACTGCTTCTCTCTAAG
>Ga0115007_10001965_pt1 | contig 12985 bp, 12 predicted proteins | sample ArcOceMetagenome_2_FD_87166 | JGI IMG/M metagenome (GOLD analysis project Ga0115007, IMG submission 87166) | Marine eukaryotic phytoplankton communities from Arctic Ocean - Arctic Ocean ARC135M Metagenome | ecosystem: Environmental > Aquatic > Marine > Oceanic | place: Arctic Ocean | collected... | reverse complement strand
CAGAAAACAAAGCAGAAAACAAAGCAGAAAACAAAGCAGAAAACAAAGCAGAAAACAAAGCAGAAAACAAAGCAGAAAACAAAGCAGAAAACAAAGCAGAAAACAAAGCAGAAAACAACACACAAAGGCAAAAAAATTAAAAAATAATAATCATTCCAAGAGACATTATCGTTGTTAATTTTTTTTATAAGTTCTTTCGGTAATGTTATTTTTGATTTGTTCTAATTTCCACATTACGATGGGTTTAAATCTTGATACATAGACTTTGAATCCACTAACAATTTGACTCAAATCTGCTTTTCGCTGTTTCAAATCCAGAACCATTGGGTCTGAACATCGCGTCGTTATACCATCTTTGAATATTTTTAGCAGCCAATTCATTTTTTTCCAAATATATAGCTCGGTTTATTTTTTTCAAAACTCCAGGATCTAAACCAAAAGAATTATAAACCGGCAAAGAGCCAAAACCAGTCATTGATTCGGGTATATTTTTATTAATTATTTTTTTTATCATATATGGTTTAAATCCAGCTGAACAATTCGTATGCGGTGTAAGGGATAAATATTGATCTTCCCTAACAAAATCAACATCAATGTCTAATTTTTGGTTGGATGGTTCTTGTTGTAGTTGGTATGTGATTTTAAACATTTTGTGTTTCTTTTTCATATAAAAATGAAATAAACTTCAATTTTATGTTTTTCAAATATTGGTATGACGATTTACCTATTATTTATATATTTCTAAATTATTGCGGTGTATTTTGCTTTTTTCTACGTGTTTTTCTTTGTTGGATTTTCTACGATGTGTTTTTCTTATACCTCAATGAAATTTTACTGGTTTAATACGAGGAGCTTGTTTATTCGCAAATTATTTTAGTTTTATCATACGCAAATGTTCCCAAGGGATGTATTTTTTTAATGTATTGATTTACTTAAGCTGTTTGATGGTATCATAACATCAACAGGACTAACCGTTTGATAATATACCACGTTTTGGCTGGATAAATCCCCCATCTCATCTTTTTGATAATATGGTACCATCCCGATACCACTTTTGTCCCTGCATGCATGCTTTCTTTATTTGCCAACTTCATGTGTCGCGATCGGTCAATAAAATTGAAATTTTTTTAATTATAATTTATAATTATTATAATTAAAAAAATTAAAATGACAGAACAAGAAAAAGAACGCACTGTACAAGATATATTTGACGATGAAAGAAAAAATCATAATCGTATAGAAGAAATAGAGGAAGAATTAGAAATGATAACAGAATTAAAAAAGGAATTAAAAGAATGTAGAAAAAAAGTAAAAATATTAAAAACAGAGAGAAAAAGTATTCAAATAAATTTATTGAAAGAAAATAAATTAGAATGGATTGAATGCTGTTTGAATGAATGGAGAAAACATGTAGAAGATAACTTTTATGATCCGGCAAAATATTATATTTATCGTTATGATGGGGCTATTCGTCAACAGGGATATTATAAAGGTGAATTTAGATTAGATCCAAAACATGAAGAACATTTCCGAGAATATTTTGATGATTACTTTTACTATGGATATCCAAATTATCAAGATGAAAATCATCCTAATGCGGATGGGTCAGAATGTTATTTAGCATTTGGCGGAGGCGCTGCTCAAGTTGCGTCATTTGAGTGGGATTGATAATACGGTAAAAATATAATATTTATTGGATTGGTAATACATTTGATTTAAATAATTTGTTTATTTAGTTTTTATTTTTTCTAGATTTTTGTATATATATATATATCATATAAATTATTACGCTCAAACAGCGATGTTAAAAGGGAGGAGATTTCTCCAGTATAAAATTATAGAACAATGAGATAAATTTGTTTGGATAACCATTGTTTGTTCAATGTTAATATGACGATTTACCTATTATGATAACATTTGTTCAAATGTTGATTTTAGTATTAAAAAATAATAAAATGAAATTCATTTTATTATTTATATATTTCTAAATTACTTGTGGTGTATTTTGCTTTTTTCTATGTGTTTTTCTTTTTTTGTTGGATTTTCCACGATGTGTTTTTCTTCTACCTCCATGAATTTTTTTTTTGGTTCAATATGAGCGCGTAAAACCAATTGCTCTTCTAGGATTGTCCAGTCCATTGTTGTAACCGCGTCTTTTGCAACATTCAAATGTCCAATTTCAACTTCTTTGTGACATTGTGGTAAATTATTATCTGGATTAACTGGTTATTTTTTTAGTTTTATCTTACTCTTATATTTTTCATTTTCAACATTATTTACAATAAATGTTGGATCAGCATATATTTTCCCATATTTATTTAAAAAATCATTAAATCCAATATGTCCACAATAAAAGTCAATATTATTATGTTTACCTAATGGGTATTTAATATCAGATTTATTAATTATGTCTGTTTTATAAAAACACATCCCTCCAAATGAACTTCTTGTTTCAACTAAATTATCATTAAACCAATTTAATCTTTCATCTTCTTGTTCAAATTGGCAGCATTGAAATTGATACTTAGAAAAATATTTAAATCCACTATTACCATTTTTATACACTAATGCTAATGTATCATAATAATGATGACAATTTTTATGTAACTTACATAATTTATAATCTTTTCCATTGCATGATAACGCAACTAAATCTTTTGGCAAATCTTTACATATAAATCTAGATATTATGTTATCCGGAAATTCAATATCACTATCAATCATCAATGTCCAGTCACCTTCAAACGGTCTTAATGATAATAATCTATTTCTACAATTGATAATATTTTCTATTCGATTTTTATCTGTATTTCTAGAAAATAATTTTGTTTGTTTTTTTTCTGTTAAAAATTTACATTTTCTATTAATACTAAATTCTGATAAAAGTTCTTCAGTCGCATCAGTTGAATCATTCTCATAAAAATAATAATAAAATTTAATATATGGATATAATAGTTCTAATCTATTCATTTTTGGAATAAAATATTTTTTTAAATAAACTTCATTATTTCTATATAATCCGCAAATATTTATACTTTTGAGTTTGATTTTTGGAACTAAATATTTATAATATTTATTTAGTATATTTGTTCTAGGCCAATTTGAATGTTCCCAGTAATGTACGGCCCAACTATTCCCAAAATTGCGATTTATTACTAGGTCCTTATATTTTTTTTCTAAATTACTTTTAAAAGTTATATCAGGAATTGGGTATAATAATTTACGATCTATTATATTTAAAAATTCTTGATTATCTTTCATAACAGTATTAAACCCAATTGGACCAAAAGATTTCATTATTTCATTGGGGTTTTTATTAATTATTTTACATCCATAATTCAAATATGTAACTAGAATATCTAGATGTGGTTTACAAGATATTAAAGCATCGCATAATATATCGGTTGAATGATGGTATATTGGCTCATTTGCAGCATTAATTTTATTATGATTTAAATTCCATTCATCAATTGGAATTAAACATTCAAAATCTATATCAGCATATGTTCCTCCATAATAATGAAGAACTAAAATACGTAATATTCCTGCTTTTTGAATACCATATTTTAATTTTAAAAAGGTAGATTTATATTCTGGGTATTTTTCATTTATAAATATATCAATATCTTCATCAGTCCAAAACATATATTGATAATTTGGATTTAATATTTTCCATGAATTAACACAAAATTTCATTTTTTCAGGAATTTCTTTTGTTTTCCATGTTTGATGAATAATTTTTGGGATACATTTGTTACTCATTTTACCATTAATATTCGAACCGTCATGTTCAATATCGTATTTTTTCATTAATTCTAAACCAATTTTTCCATATAGTGTATGAGAATTTTCACTAAACCAAGAATAATTTTTAATATTTTTCAAGTATTTCATAGATATTGATTCCCATAAATGTAATGTAATTAAATTATCATTAATGTCACCGTCTTTTTCAAAAATAAGTTCCGTTTTATTCCAGTTAGGATAAAAAAAATAGTCTTTGTTTAAAACCGTTACAATATTTTTATTTTTTAGATATAATTTATGGGGTAATTTTACGGCTACCTCATCCCATCCATTTGGAACAAAGTATTTTTCTGAATTATCTATCCATAATTTAATAAATTTTGATTTAGGTTTTGACATTATTATTGCATTACATAAACCGATTGGGTACTCTTGTAATCCCATTACACATTCATTATTTAATAATTTACTATATGGTTTAACACTTATTGTATCCATATCCATATAAATACCGCCGTAATGATATAATACTTGTAACCGGACTTTATCAGCAGCATTTGCATAATTTAGTATTTTTTTTTTACCAAAATGAGTTGGTATATCTATTTTCTTCAATATAATTAATGATTTTATTTTATCCCACCATTTGCCGTGTGGTTCATAATGATAATAAAAAAAAATATTATCAGGATTGTTAACTAATTTTGCTGATAATATAGATAAATAATAGCAGAATAAAAATTCTTCAGTCTGTTTTTTAAATCCAAATACAAAATAAATATTATTAGGAATCATATATATATATATATATATATACCATTTAAATTATTACGCATAAACAAGTCCCTTAAATTGGCACGAATGTGGTAAGGGTTTTTTTTCGCGGAATTCGTACTATACCTAAATCACGCAAATCTGCGCGAGCTGTTTGTGCTAAAGTACGGGCATCTTTTTCTATTTCTGCTAGTTTTTCATTTACAGGGACTAGTATGGGTTCGTATGAAAGGTCAAAAGCCTTCGGTTGTCTTGTTTCGTTTTTTGTTTGTTTTGGTACTCCAAACCTCGTTTTAACTTTTGGTTTCACTCATATATGTATATATAATTTGAGCTACATTTTGATATTTTTATAACGCAAATCACGATAAATATGTTAAACTAACCATAAATTCAATTTCAAATCTCTGAAATATGCTTCAGCAATTTTAGAAACTAATTCAGTATGAAAACTATAAAGCAATGATGCAAATTGCTTGGATAACAACAGTTTGTTCAAACGTGGGTTATAACAATGAACATCGTGATTTGGATAATCATCGTTTATTCAAATGTGTGTTATAACAAGGGTTCGTGGGGTTGTATAACAGCGGTTTGTTCAAACATTGGTTATAAACAGCGTTCGTTATTTTGGATAACGTGGGTTTATTCAAACGAGCGTTGTAACAATGGCTCGTTGTTTTGTATAACCACAATTTGTTCAATATGAATTGTTATAATGGTCTCGTAATTTGGATAATTACCACTTATTCAAATGTTGATATGACAATGACTCGTTTTTCGGATAACTATTGCTTGTTCAAATACTGATATAACGATGATCACTTTGTTTGGATAACACTCGTTTGTTCAAATGTTGATATGACAATGATCACTTGCTTGGATAACACTCGTTTGTTCAAATACTGATATAACGATGATCTCTTACTTGGATAACGCGTGTTTGTTCAAATGTTGATTCTAACGATGATGGTCTTGTAATTTGGATCTCTTCTTTTTATTTTTTAGTTTGCTTGTTTTTTTTAAACTTGTAATCATCCTTTATAATCTCCTGCTAAATTTTGGAAACTTGTTTTATGAATTTTATATCTAATACCGCCAGGGCTATAAAGTACCTGATTTATCCAATTATCAATAATAAAGCTATTTGTTAGAATAGTTGTGGCTTTTTTTCTATAATATTCGTGTATTTTTTTTTTAACAACAGTCAAAAGTGAATAACGTGTAGAAGTAAAATACCACATCATTCTTTCACACTTGTTAACAAATTCGCCAATACATTCTTTAATAATAAGAGATATATTACCAATATCAAGGATTCTATATGGAAGTCTTTGGTTCATTTGAATTAATTTTTTCCACTCTCTAGAATATTGTATGCTGTCTGAAATATCAGTATAAACAACCTGTCTACTAGGTCCGCTAGATTGATATGAAGGTTCATCCATTTTATTGATTTAAATAACTTTTAAATTTAAATCAATTTGTTCACAGTGATATTTCTTCTTAAGCTTCAAATGTTGGAAATAACTTCGTAATTTGGATAACCACAAAATGTTCAATTTTAATAATAAAACTCTTTTTTTGATTGTGAGCTTTTATACTTTTAAAATAAAAAACCCACAATCAAAAAAATTGATGTACTTTTTCAATCGGTATTATGAAATTAAACAAACACCAACATATCAAAACTTAAACTATAAAATATACAAACTGAAATGACTACCGTATCAAAGGCAGTACAAGAATTTAAAAACTGGATTTCTGTAGCAGGTTTGTCGGAAAAAAAACACCAACTCGAAGGCATTAAATGGTGCTTGGAAAGAGAACTCAAAACGTTGAACAATATCAGAGGTGGTATTGTTGCGGATGAGATGGGGTTGGGCAAAACCATTCTTATGCTTGGTTTGATAATTTCACACTTTAAAAAAGGTGGAACTATTATTATTGTACCGCCAGCATTGCTTAGTCAGTGGACCACTGAAATTGAGAGACTTTTCGGTCACTCTCCGGCTGTTTATCATGGCAAAACTTTGAAAAATATTAAATCCCGTCTTGAAGATGGTGAACAAATGCCTATTGTTATCACTACTTATGGTATTATAATGTCTCGCAAACCCGATGACATTATATTTCAAAATAAATGGTTCCGAATGATATGCGATGAAGCACATCATATGAGAAATAAAAAAAGCAAATTGTTTTCAAAAATGAAACTCGTCAAATCAGAAATCAAATGGCTTTCCACGGGTACTCCTATTCAAAATAAAGCAACTGATTTGTTGAGTTTGTGTAAAATACTTGGTCTTGACAAAGCAATGGAAAAAGAACCAGAAAATACAAAAAATATCATCCTTTCCCACTCTCTTAGACGAACAAAAGAGCAAACAGCAATAAAACTACCACCCATTGAATACCACATGGTAAGTGTTCCATGGTTGTCTGAAAAAGAAGAAAATTTCGCAGCTGATATTCATGCGCAACTCAACTTCCCAAATGTATCCGGTAGAAATGTTAACCAAGTCATGTCTTTTCTTGGAGGCAATGGTGTTCTTCCATGGTTGACGCGTGTACGTCAAGTCTGTATCTTCCCTCATCTACTTGAAAAAAGCATTTCGGCTCTTATAGATGAGGGCGTCATCGGTAGTTCTCATGATGTTAAAAATATTAAAACCACTAGTAAAATTACAGCAATTGTTAATAAAATCACAGAGAGAAAAGACAACCATAGAAGAAAACTTGTATTTTGCCATTACCATGGTGAGATTGATCTTCTTGAAGCTCATCTTAAACAACTTGGTATTAGCACAACTATTATTGATGGTAGACAATTGCCCAAACATAAAAAATTCGCAACAACTCGTGTTATCACAGAAGGACATTTCAGATCCGTCTGTAAAAATTGGAACAATGAGAATTTTACTTATCAACTTATCTCTGAATTTATGGCACCAGATGTTTGTCTGTGTCAAATCCAAACTGGATCCGAAGGTTTAAATTTACAACATTTCCATGAAATTTACTTTTCCAGCCCTTGGTGGAATCCCGCACTGGAAGACCAGGCTGTCGCAAGAGCACACAGAATTGGACAAGAACAACCAGTTGATGTGTTCCGATTCTCTCTTGAAAACTTTGGAAACGAATCAAAAAGTTTAGACCAATACTGTCTTGAGGTCCAAGAGGCAAAACGTCTTATGTCTAATAAATATCTTAAGGCGTCTGAAAAAAAAGAGGAAGTTGCGTTTGAAATTAACTATAATAAAAGAAGCTTCGGTTTCGCAAAATAAGCTTTTAGAAAAAGCTTTACCAAAAGAGGCTTTTTGGAAAAAGTTTTAAACATTTAAAACATCAACTTTTTTTTAATGCTTTTATGTGGTGTTATAATTCGTCGTCAGGAAATTGGCGAAAAGCCTTTTTTTAAAAGCTTAAATTGAAGCAAATTAAAACTTTAATGATTAAATATAATATGTCATCTAAATACCCAATTCCCCCCTTGCAAAATGAAAGAGAATCCGTTACAAAAGAAAATTCCCATATTATTAGCGATATGTCATCTCGGTATTGTGAGACACGAAAAAACCTAGAAATTGAAAAAAATCAATTTCTAATATCTCAAATGATTTCATATACCGACCTGAATGCCGAACTTAATATTAATAATATTAAACAACGCGAAAACGAGCGAAATATACTATTTTTACAACGATACCCGAGACTTGCTGTTAGACATGAGATGGGTCTTTCATGGGGAACAACTTCGCCACGTTGAAGATGTTCAAAAAGCAGTGAGAAAACAATTGTAAGAATTGTGAATAAAAAAAATATGATATTACGTGTTTGTAATAATATATTTGTATAGTATATTATTATTATATTATTATAATAATAATATATTTGTATTTTTTTCTCACTTTAGTTATTGAAATCCCATGGCAACTTTTTCATGCCAAATTTCTTTATCTTTATTCGCGCGGATTTTATCTTGTTCTGCTAGATCAATAAATGGTTGTTTGCTCTCATCCGCCATCTCTTTCCATAATGCGCTAATTGCTTTGGAGAGTTCGCCGAACGTTGCTTCTGGATTTTTCTCTTTCATGGATTTATTTGCTTTTTGTGAAAAGTAAGTGTATGCGTTTCTGGCACTTTTTGGTTTTTTAGGTCCTTTTACCTTCTTTTTAGATTTTTGCGTTTGTTCCGAGCCAACGAGTTCAATATCTGTTTTTGTTGACGGATATCGTGTCATGAATTCTAGGAATTGTTTGTTTTGAAACTCTAAAAATCGCGCGGTTTGATCGGATTGAAATGTTTGGAATTGAGTGTATGTTGTTTGGTTGGTAGAAGTCATTTTGATATTATTATTTTAGGGTGGTTGATTAAAACCTTTCTTGAAGACGAAAAGTACTTCAATTTTTTGAATTTTGTATTTTGACGTCGGAAAGAAAAAGGATTGGATTAAAAGTTGAAACCAAATCTTTGTTGAATATAAGAAAAGTATTAACTTACAATATATAATTCAAATGCTTTAATAAATCACTTGGATAAACTTATGCTTTACAGTCTAAAAATGGATATTTTTTGTATAATTTGAAAATCGCTTGTTCTTTCATTTTTGCTTCAACCAAAATATCAAATTCTGTATTGTATTTCTTTGGTATTTCTAGTAAATAGTTAGGAATAGTTTCAATATAATCAGAATGGTGACCACATCGACCCGAACCTTGTTCGGAAATATGAAACTTTGGTTTAATATTTTTCAATTTCCATGTTTGTAAAATTTTTGGTATATAGTACTCTTCTTTTTCAAAAACTTCATCGGGGTGTAATAATTTGTAGCATGTAAAATGATGCGTGTCAAGTACAACTGGTATCCCTATACAGTTGGAAACATCTAAACAGTCTTTTATAGAGAAACATTTTTCACAATTTTCTAAGACAAGTCTTTTTCTAACATTTTCCGGTAATTTTTTATAATTTTCACACCATCTCTTTTTTGTTTTTTCTTTATCGCCATATATACCGCCCCCATGAACCACCATAACTGAATTTTTTCCCATTTCCATTTTATCCAAGACTTCAGCTTGATAACTTAAATCACGTATTGTTTGTTGGAAATATTTTTCATTGGGTGTTCCAACCACATTATATTGACCAGGGTGAAATGTTAACCGATGATTTAAAGATCTGGCATATTTTCCTATTTCTTTTAATAATGGTTCAACAAAATCCATACTATATGATACGACTCTTGAATTACTGTAATGTGGAAACATTTCACTTGATATTCTCATTACTTTTATCCCATTTTTTTCATTCCATTTTATCATTGTATATAAATCCTTGACATTTTGTATAATTTTTTGTTTTAACGCAATAATTCCTTTTTGTTTAATTGTTCTAATAATCATTTTTCTAGAACAAAATACAGGTGGATTTTGCGTTCTTAAAACTGTATTTAAACAACATAATCCCAGTTGGATAGGTTGGTTAGTTGACATTGTTATAACGAATAACCTTTATTTCATGAATAAAAGTTATTCAATTTATTTAAGTATTGTAATTTAGAGATTTGAAATGAAAAATAAATCCAGAAGAAAAAAAAGTAATTATGAAGAAATTACAAGTTTGAAAACTTTAACAATAAAACATATGTCAGTGAGATACTATACAAATGGAGTATTGTATTATACTAAAAAATTAGAAAAAAAAATATTTCAATAATCTCTAGTCAATGGATGAGAAAGTCATTATAATTCTAACGAAAATAAAAGGAAGATGTGGAGATATTCATCATTTAGAACCTCCGAAAAAAAATATCATCTGCGTTCTACAATAAAACGGTTCATTAAAAGTAAAACCACGAAAGGATATATTTTAACGGAACGATAAATTTGACTATTTAGTAAATATAATATCTATAATTTAATATTTGGTATATATATATATATAATGGAAATAACTAAGGATATATTATCATTATCTGGATTAAGAACACGTTCTAATAAAGATAACCAAGGGCAAAGAATTCCAGGTTCGGCAGAATGGAATGTAACAGATAAATCTAGAGCAGACGAAGATAAAAAAAACGTTTTAGCTAGAAGAGGTTTAAGACAAAGATCTTTAGATGATGAATTGGGAAGAAGAATACCAGCTTCTGCCAGATGGTTAGGAGAAAGAAGAACGCCTGGTGAACAAGCTGTTCTTAAAAATATATATAACAGAGGTTATGATGGTATTAGACAAGCTGTTGGAGAAGGGAAAACAACTGCTCTTTCTGCTAGAACAGCGGAAGCACCAACAAGAAGTGCTACTATGGGACTAGGGGCGTGGGGAGCCAATCCCCCGCATCATCCTGCTCTCGTTGTTGGTCCCCAGGGACCAGGAGGTCCATCGGCCTTAGCTGCCGCAAGACATAATTTAGAACGAGGAGAAACGACAAGACGGGGGAGGGTATGGGATCCGCTAACTCAACGAATTACCAATAGAATGACAGGTGGACCAAATCCTTTATTAGACCAAGTTCATGACGCGGGGGCAAAAAGAGCTGAAAATTCAAGCATTGTCAAAACATATGGTAGAAAAAATAGAGACCTCAAATTGGCAATGGGAAAACGAATAAACAATATACCTAATTTTTTACAGCAACACCAAATCCAACCAAATTTAATTAATCCTATTTCAGATTTAACAAAAAAGGGATTGGGCGCAAAAACAGGAGGAAGACATACGCGAAAAAGAAAAACTCGCAGAAAAGTAAAAACTCGCAGAAAAGTAAAATCAAAAAAAAAATATAGACGTTGTAAAACAAGTAAAGCGCGTGGACAAATGAGAAATCCTCGTCGAAAAACAAATAAAAGATAAATTAAATATTATATGAGTGATATAATATTTAACATTGGGCAACCGTGTATTGTTCTTCTGGTGAAACCTCTGACCAATCAAAATAATAGAAAAGAGAAAAATGAAAACCGACAAAGTAGAAAGAAAATTAAATCCAGAAAAAAAAAGTAATTGCCTAATTACTTTTGATTTCACAAATTATTCAAATTTTCCCGTTGAAATTTAATCACTAGATTTTGTGATTTTTGTTGAATTATTACTTGTTTTGGTAAGTTTTTTTGCCTCGGCTTTGGCAAGTTTTTTTGCCTCGGCTTTGATAAGTTTGTCTGCTTCTTTAGCTGCTGCTTTGGCGAGTTTCTCAACTTCTTTAGCTTCGGCTTTGGCAACTTTCGCTGCCTCTTTGGCTTCGGCTTTAGCAACTTTCGCTGCTTCTTTAGCTGCTGCTTTGGCAAGTTTTTCAACTTCTTTAGCCTCGGCCTTGGCAACTTTTAATGCTTCAATTGCCTCATCTTTAGCGAGTTTTTCGGCTGCTTTGGTTGCTTCCTTGGCCTCGGCTTTGGCAAGTTTCTCAACTTCTTTGGCTTTAGCTTTGGCAAGTTTCTCAACTTCTTTGGCCTCGGCTTTGGCCAGTTTCTCAACTTCCTTGGCTTCAGCTTTGGCCAGTTTCTCAACTTCTTTGGCCTCGGCTTTGGCCAGTTTCTCTGCCGCTTTGGCAAGTTTCGCTTCCGCTTTAGCTGCCGCTTTGGCTGCTTTCTTCTCGGCTTTTAGTTCAGCTTTGCTTTGAGTTGAAGCAGTTGAAGAATCACTTTCGTTTCCGCTGTCCGAAACGCTTTGATCCCCCAAGAGTTCATCACTTGCTTCAGCGACTAATTTTGAGATCAAATCGCATTTGCTTTCACTTGCCTTTTTGTTTGCTTTCTTACCAGATGCTTTCAATGTTTTTGATCTGTTTACCTTGGATGCCGCGCTGCGTTTTGAGGTCAAAGAGATCGTTTTGAAATCAAACATCGCAAGGGCTTCCTCAAGCGTACAATTGAGCGCACCTTTTTCGTTCAAATGCGATAAGCATTTTTGGACGAAATTGGAGTGAGACTCGATGAGTCCGCGCTCCACGGAAGCATTCATGATAATTGATAAATTAAGAGACATTTTTTTAAAGTTTTTTAAGATTGTTTTTTATTATTGTTGTTGTGTGTTTTAATAACTCTCACTTATTCAATCAAATGTACTTCAATTTTTTTGTTTTTATGATAAATAATATTTTTTTTAAACTTAATATAAAATTATTTTAATGTTAATTAAATAATCGTTGGTTATTCATTTAAATTGAAGCGAGATTTTTAAGGCCATAACCGGTGTTTAAGTGGGTAAATGTAAGTTATTCAATTAAATTGAAGTGTTGTTTTAAACGAACAACCTCTATTTATTCAATAAAATTGAATTGTATATTTCAATTAATATTAATAAATTACCCAATTAAATTGATTTGGATAACAGTAGATTATCCAATTAAATTGGTTTGATAATGGTGGATTATCCAATTAAATTGATTTGATAACTACGAATTGTTCACTTAAATTGATTTGATAATGGTGGAATATCCAATTAAATTGGTTTGATAATGGTG
>Ga0115007_10001962_pt1 | contig 12991 bp, 10 predicted proteins | sample ArcOceMetagenome_2_FD_87166 | JGI IMG/M metagenome (GOLD analysis project Ga0115007, IMG submission 87166) | Marine eukaryotic phytoplankton communities from Arctic Ocean - Arctic Ocean ARC135M Metagenome | ecosystem: Environmental > Aquatic > Marine > Oceanic | place: Arctic Ocean | collected... | reverse complement strand
TCACTTCACGCTGCCATCGATCAGCCCCCTGCGAGCCCCCGTCAACCGCTTGCTCACCTCGACAACCACACCAAACCGCATAGATGAGCCGATTAATGCTCACGCCAAACTGCGCTTGCAGCAACAGGCAAGTGGGCTCAACCTCAGGTTGTTGATAAAAATTGAGCGCAAAGTCCCATAGATCGTTTTTCAATTGCATCTGTATGTTAAAATCCGCCGCCATGATTCAATTACAAAAAGTAAGCTTACAACGCGGCCATAACATTTTGCTAGAGCAGGCCGATTTAACACTACACCCTGGTTGGAAAGTAGGGCTTGTTGGCGCCAATGGTGCAGGCAAAACCTCGCTCTTTAAGCTCATCTTAGGCGAGCTCCATTGTGATAGCGGTGACTTAGAGCTACCGGGCGGTTTACGCATGTCCCATATGGCTCAGGAGGTCCCTACATCGGACCGCTCCGCACTGGAGTATGTGTTAGACGGTGATATTGAACTACGCAAGGTCCAACAGCAGTTAGCCCGCGCAGAACAAGAGCACCAACATGCTCGCATTGGCGAACTGCATGCCGAACTCGACAACCTCGATGGTTATACGGCGGAATCCCGTGCCGCCCAGCTATTGTCAGGGCTCGGCTTTAGCCATACCGACATCACACGCGGCGTGAAAGAGTTCTCAGGGGGCTGGAGAATCCGTTTAAACCTCGCTCAGGCACTGATGTGCCCCTCTGACCTGCTGTTACTCGATGAGCCAACCAACCATTTAGATTTAGATGCAACGATCTGGCTAGAACAGTGGCTTAGACAATACCCCGGCATGCTGATTCTTATCTCCCATCACCGTGATTTTCTAGATAATGTTGTCACCCATATCACCCATGTTGAACAGAAAAAACTACTGCTCTACAAAGGTGGGTATTCGGCCTTTGAACGCCAAAGAGCCGAGCGTTTAGCCCAGCAACAGGCCGCCTTCGTCAAACAGCAACAACGTATCAGCGAAGTTGAAGATTTTGTCCGTCGTTTTCGCGCCAAGGCCACAAAAGCAAAACAAGCCCAAAGCCGTATCAAAGAGCTCGAGCGCATGGAAAAAATTGCACCTGCGCATATTGATAGCCCCTTTAGTTTTCAGTTTTGCTCCTCTGACAAAATGTCCTCCCCCCTACTCACCTTATCTGATGCAGAGTGTGGGTATGAAGGCAAAACCGTTCTAAATAAAAGTTCTCTTTCACTTACACCCGGAACACGTATTGGCTTACTTGGCCCGAATGGCGCGGGGAAATCCACCTTAGTTAAAACCTTAGTGGGCGATTTAACCCTCTGTAACGGGGAACGTCATGAAAGCGATAATTTAAAGATCGGCTATTTTGCCCAGCACCAGCTCGAAGCATTAGATATGGCGGCATCACCTCTGCTTCATATCAAACGCATAACACCCAGTGCGTCAGAACAAGAGATTCGCAACTTCTTAGGCTCCTTTGGTTTTATCGGTGATCGAGCACTCGAACCGGTGCAAAACTTCTCAGGTGGCGAAAAAGCGCGCGTGGCCCTATCGATGATTGCGTGGCAGAAGCCGAATCTACTCTTGATGGATGAGCCGACCAACCACCTTGACCTTGAGGTACGCCATGCACTTACGCTGGCGCTACAATCCTTTGAAGGGGTGCTTATTCTGGTCTCCCATGACCGCCACTTGCTGCGTAACACAGTGGATGAGTTTCTACTGGTTGCGAACGGTCAGGTTGCGGAGTTCAAAGGAGACCTAGAGGATTATCAGGCGTGGCTTTTAGAACAAAAACGCCAAGAGCAAAAAACAGAAGCGGATGCCTTCTCGACGGCACAACCGGATGAGAAAAAATCCCTGTCGGCAACCGAGCGAAAAGAGCAAAAACGTTTAGCGGCGGAGCGTAGAAATCAACTTCGCCCCATCAAAAAACGGATCGAACAGCTTGATGCCGATATGGAAACACAACACAAAACGTTAACCGAGATAGAGGCCGCGCTCAGCGAAAGCACCCTCTATGAAGCGGAAAACAAAGACAAACTAAAAGATCTCTTACAACAGCAAGCACGTCTTAAACAACAAGCGGAAGCAACCGAGTTGGAATGGATGGAGCAACAGGAAGCACTCGAAACGCTGGAAGAAGAACTCAGCGAACTGGAAACCTAGTTCATATAGCCACGGTATGCACTATACCGTGGCTATATCGCCCTCTAGTCTCCTAGCAGAGCCGTCAATTCTTTAATATCACTATCATTACTCATTAGCTCGCGTAACGCGGCTGCAACCTCGCCCTCGTTTAACCCTAGGGATTGATACAACTCGTCAGGTATTTCGCTCACAGGACCATCACTGAGTCCCTGCTGACGCAGTAAACGATTAGAGAGATAAAGTAGTTTTGCATACTGGTGATGCTCACCTGCGTAATCAAGGCTGTTTTGCTGCCTAATCGCAACCGTCACAGGCTTAGGAAGGTCCCAGCTTGTCAGTAGCCAACTTCCGATTTGCTCACGGGTAACGCTCAGTATTTGCTGCTCTATCGCATCCAATGCAAAGTGAGGGTTCGCCTCAATATAGCGAGAAAGCAACGAAAAGTGTGGTGGAAATAGGTGCGCTAACACTAAATAGCCAAAATTATGCAACAGAGCTGACAGGTACACTAAACCCGGTAGTGGACGCTGATCATTCCCCGGCATCATCCGGCACAGCTTTTCTGCAAGGCTGGCATTATAAACCGCCTGCATCCAGTAAGGTGTGGCACCGCGAGGCAGATCATCCGGTATTTTCAGCATCTGCCCCATCGCCGTACCTAAGGCCATATTGATCACAAGATCAAAACCAAGGACACGAATAACCGCATCGTCTATTGAACTTACATTACCCGGCGCGGCGTAATAAGGCGACGCCGCCCAGCTCATCACTTGAGCCGATAGACTCGGGTCGACCTTAACAACAGGGACTAACTCCTTAACACTCGCCTCGGGATCAGAACGCAGCATGATAATTTTTTTAACGGTGGGCGGTAACGAGGGCAAGCCTAAAGTATCTTCAAGCCGCTGCTGGATACGCAAAACGGTAAAACGCTCTACCGCTTTAGAGATAACCGCCGTGTCATCCCCCTCAGGCTGCATTTCAGCGATCTGTGGCAGTGTTAACCCAAGGTCAAGACGCTGGCCTAACTGCAACTGTTCAGAAATAGCCACAATGCTTAAACCGGAGTGAGGTTCGATCAATTCGAGCTGCGCATGCTCTAAACATTCAGGAGAGATCAGTAATTTTAAGGAGAGCAGCTTTGCTTGGCCATCAGGAAATCGCAACGCTTCTTGGCCAAAATAGCGTTTCGCGTCCTCACTCTTCACCGGCTGAAGTTGGCGCTCTGTCTGTTTCCAAATCGCCACCAAATTAAGTAGCGAATTAGCAGGCAATATAGCTAATGCTTTTCCTTCAGCGTCATGTAACAACACTAAACGAAACTGCGGTAGCTCACCGCGATTTTCCAACACGCATACACCTACTGACAATTTCCTTTCTCCAAATGCTAGTCTTAGCTTAATGTTAAGGGTAGATTATTAGTAACACTTTCGGAAAGCAAAGTTCTTAACCGATTATTCACTTATTCGTGTACTTTTTACCCTTTCAACTATGAAATTACTGCATATACTTCGCGCCCTACTCTGCATTGTTCCATTGTCGCTTTCAAGTGCCTATGCAGTTGATGAAGATCTCGCACCCGAAAACGCCACTGGGCGACAAACCAATATAGCATCAAATGCTTACCCCTCGCTTGTTGTAACCGCAAACCCCCTTGCGACCCGTGTCGGTTTAAGCATATTACAACAGGGCGGGAGTGCCGCCGATGCTGCGGTTGCAATTCAGGCCATGCTCACCTTAGTCGAACCCCAATCATCGGGTATTGGCGGTGGCGCATTTTTACTCTATTGGGACCAGGCGGAGAACAAACTAACCGCGTTAGATGGTAGGGAAACAGCGCCCCTCGCGGCGGATGAGAAACTCTTCTATCGCAATAAAGAGCCGATGCGCTGGGTTGATGCACTCGTAGGAGGTCGCTCAGTCGGCACGCCCGGCGTGCTGAAAATGCTGGAACTAGCACACACTAAACACGGGAAGCTGCCGTGGAAGCCTTTGTTTAAAGGTGCCATCGTACAAGCCGAAAAAGGGTTTAAGGTCAGCCCACGGCTACATAAACTGATCGCCAGCGGTATCAACCCCGGTTTAAACCGATACCCTGAAGCACGCAATTACTTTTATGCCGAAGATGGCTCTCCGCTTCCGGTCGGCTTTCTACGTAAAAACCCCGCCTTAGCCAGCAGCTTAAAACTGATTGCTCAACAGGGCAGTTCGGCCTTCTACCAAGGCACTTTAGGCAAAAAGATTGTTGCCCGTATACAGGAAATCAAAGACAACCCGGGGCTACTCAGTAGTCGCGACCTAGCACAGTATCAAGCGATAGAGCGCACCCCCATCTGTCAGCCTTATAAAACCTATAAGGTTTGCGGCTTTCCGCCACCAACCTCGGGTGGCGTAACTGTATTACAGATATTAACCTTATTAGAACATACCGATTACTCAGCCCTTCCGCCCCACAGTCCGCTCGCAAAACACCTATTTACCCAAGCATCACGCCTCGCATATGCCGATCGGGGCCGCTACCTCGCTGATAGCGATTTTGTCGATGTCCCTGTCGAGGGACTTTTAAATGCAGACTATATCCAGCAGCGGGCCACATTGATCCAATCTACGCAGGATGCGGGTACGATCGCACCAGGCCAGCCTGAAGGCATGAATAGCGCGTGGCGAGATGACCAATCACCGGAACTCCCCTCCACCAGCCATTTTGTCGTTGTCGACCAATGGGGTAATGCAGCCTCAATGACCAGCAGTATTGAGATGGCATTTGGCTCAACCCTCATGGTGGGCGGCTTTCTGCTCAACAATCAGTTAACCGATTTCTCATTCACACCTGAGAAACAAGGTCAGCTCATTGCGAATAGAGTACAGCCGGGGAAACGCCCCCGTAGCTCCATGTCGCCTTTTATGGTTTTTGATGCGGAGGGGAACTTATATGCGGCAGTGGGTTCGCCCGGCGGCAGCCGTATCATTAACTATGTCGCAGAAAGCTTATTAATGATGCTGAATACAGACCTACCGCTTCAGCAAGCGATCAACACCCCCCACGTCAGTAACCGTAATGGCATTACCGAATTAGAGGCGGACACGGCCGCAGAGCAGCTGGCAGAGCCATTAAGCAACATGGGCCATGAAATAAAAATACGTGATTTAAACAGTGGATTACATGCGTTTCGCCGTACCGATAACGGCCTGTGGGAGAGCGGGGTCGACAATCGAAGAGAGGGGCTGGCCTTAGGCGAGTAAACCTAGACCAGGTTATTCACGCGCGATACGATTAACACTTTTCAGGTTACGTAGCTTCTTCATTACCCTTGCTAAATGAATACGGTCCGCCACAGTCACTTCAATATGCACATTGGCTAACGGACCTTCGTGGTCACCTATATCAATGGCGACCACATCAGCACCAGCACTGGCAGCAGTTGTGGCTAATTCAGCAATAATACCGCGATGGGATTCCACCTCGGTCTTCAGGTTTACACTGAACTCCTCTTCCAGCTTATCGGACCACTCAAGGTAGATACATTTTTCCGGGTCATCACGTAGATAGCCAATGTTCCGGCAATCCGTTTGATGGATCACTAAACCTCGACCTGTACTAATATGCCCGATGATTTTATCGCCCAGAATCGGTAAACAGCATTTCGCATATTGCAGCACCATACCTTCTGTCCCTTTAATGGACATCGGTTTTTGGTTACGTAAGCGCTCACTTCCCGTTTCATCATTATTCGCCGGTTGCTCAGGACGTAAACGTCGTGCCACAACATAAGCCATCCGGTTGCCTAAACCAATGTCTTCAAGCAGATCATCTAGGTTCGCAAGCTCAGCTTCATGCAGCAGATCACGCAATTTAAACGGATCTATATCATTCACTGAGGTGCCATAATTAGCGAGGAACTGGTTTAACAGGCGTTGACCAAGCTCGACAGACTCATGTCGTTGCTGGTTTTTCAGGTAGTGTCGAATCGCGGTTCGCGCCTTACCGGTGACAACAAAGTTTAACCATGCCATATTCGGCTGTGCGCTAGGCGTTGTAATCACCTCGACCGTTTGACCATTCTCTAAAGGCTGGGACAACGGCGCTAAGCGGCGATTAATTCGGCAAGATACGCAGGAATTACCCACATCGGTGTGTACCGCGTAAGCAAAATCAACCGCTGTCGCACCACTCGGCAACTCCATGATCTTACCGAGGGGAGTAAAGATATATACTTCATCAGGAAAGAGATCGGTCTTAACGCTATCGATAAACTCCATGGAGTTACCGGCGCTTTGATGCATCTCCAGCAGGCCTTTAACCCACTTGCGGGCGCGCTTATAAGAACCTAAAGCGCTCTCCGAAGCATCACTACCATCATCATTCTTATAGTGACTATGCTCCGCGATCCCTTGGCTCGCGACCACATCCATCTCATGGGTGCGGATCTGTACTTCGATCGTAATATCTCGCGCACCAAAGAGGTCGGTATGTAAGGATTGGTAGCCATTGGCTTTAGGAATGGCGATGTAATCTTTAAAACGTCCATGGACAGGCTTATATAAGTTATGCACAGCCCCGAGCGTGCGATAACAATCATCCACATTATCAGTCACGATACGGAATGCGAACACATCCATAATTTCAGAAAACGATTTACGCTGCGCTTTCATCTTAGAGTAGATGCTATATAGATGCTTTTCGCGCCCCGTAACGGTGCCGCTTAAGCCCTCTTTCTCTAACCGTTTTTCAATCGTTTCCTGAATGGAACTAATAATATCCTTACGCTGCCCTCGCGCCTGAACAACAGCACGACGTATATATTTAGCACGCATCGGATAATGGGACTGAAACGCCAGATCTTCTAGCTCGACCTGAACATCACGCATACCTAAACGGGCAGCAATCGGTGCATAAATATCTAAGGTTTCACGGGCAATACGGCGCTGTTTATGGGGCGGCATTGCTCCCAAGGTGCGCATATTGTGAAGACGATCGGCTAACTTAACCAAAATAACGCGAATATCTTCCGCCATGGCCAAGACCATCTTCTGGAAGTTACTTGCCTGCGCTTCGGCTTTGGTTTCAAATTCAAGGTGGGTTAGTTTGGAAACACCATCAACAATGTCAGCCACAGATTTACCAAACTGCGACTCAATACCTTCATAACTAATATCGGTATCTTCAATCACATCGTGGAGCATTGCCGCCATTAGACTCTGATGGTCCATGCGTAGCTCGGCCAGCACATTAGCGGCCGCTAGAGGGTGGGTAACATAAGGCTCACCACTTTTACGTTTCTGGCCATCATGGGCCTGTTCCGCGTAAAAATAGGAACGACGCACCTGTTGGATCTGCATAGGATCCAAGTAATCGCTTAAGCGTTGTGATAGTGCGTCTATTGTTTGCATTGCCTCTCCATACTACGTGCGTCTCTACAGAAATAATGCCGTAATAACGCGACTAGGAAAAGTCTTTAATAACGAAAACGCCCTGATAAATCAGGGCGTTTAAAAAGAACGTCAGAACCGAGCGATTAATCGCGTTCGATTTCATCCAAAATAGAGCGACCGATATGGCCTTCAGCGATTTCACGCAATGCCACAACCGTGGGCTTATCGTTTTCCCACTCTACCTTTGCTTCTTTACCGCCAGTAGCCAGCTGACGTGCGCGCTTAGCAGCAACCATTACTAACTGGAAACGGTTATCTACATTTTCCAGGCAATCTTCAACTGTAACTCGTGCCATCGGTAAAACCTCGAAAATTTTGGGTATATTGAAAGACCGCACAGTGTACCGATAGATCGATATTATGACAAGAGACTAACGAGCAAATCATGGTAATGATCTTTCTGACGGTCGATTTTCATCCGTTGGGACAAAAAGATGCCGTGTAACTCCTTTAATGCAGTATCAAAGTTGTCATTAATCACGAGGTAATCATATTCAGGATAATGACTCATCTCACTGGCGGCCTCAGACATCCGCAAACCGATCACCTCATCACTGTCGGTACCCCGTCCTTTTAAACGCTGTTCCAGCACATCACGTGAGGGGGGCAGGATAAAGATAGACAAACAATCCGGCATTAAACGACGAATCTGCTGGGCACCCTGCCAATCAATTTCTAAAATAACATCTTTACCTTGCGCTAACTGCGTCTCGACCCAACGCTGTGATGTACCGTATTTATTGGTAAACACTTCAGCAAATTCAAGAAAATCCGCATCTTCAATCATCTGATTAAACTGGTCCATCGAGACAAAGTTGTAATCAACGCCATCAACTTCACCCGGGCGCATATCACGTGTGGTATGGGACACCGAGACGACGATCTCGCTGTCTTGCTCCAACATCGCTTTTACTAAACTGGTTTTGCCCGCACCGGAAGGGGCAGAAACAACATACAAGGTGCCTTTAGCCATTAGATTATCTTCTCTCGTCAATCAGATACGCTTGAGACCGGTCCATTCGCCGATCTCTAATTAATAAAGTCCGTCGGATAAATTACCCTAACACTCAGCCAAAATAGACCCCAAAAGTCACATTAATTATTATTTTATCACTAAAACAGTGACCGCGCGCAGAGTTATAACGAGCAAATACGGGCCTTTCAGGCATTAATCATATATGATTAAATTAATATAACTCTAATCTTTTGTATGATGGTAAATTGATGCGCTGGATCTCTTTCTCAGCAAATTTTGTCACGGCACTGCCAAAAATCCACCGCAAAGCGCTCGCCTCTTTAGCTGTGCTGCTACTGGTGGCGTTTCTTCTGCCCTCCTCTAATAGTTCGGTTAGCACACCGCTACCACTGGATCATATTGTTGATACCGATGCGCCGCTATTCGAGGTCCCTAAGTTCAGCATTCGTCAATTAAAAGCCCCTTGGGCATTTGATACCGTACCTGACAACGAAACCTTATTAGTACCTATGGGCGGCCAACGTAACAGTTATCAGTATATTGTGCGTACAGGCGATACCCTAAGCAGCATTTTTGAGCGCTTACAGCTGCCGCAAAAAACCATGTATCAACTACTGGAAGCCGACCTCAACGTCCTTGCGTTAGATAACCTAAAACCAGGTCACACGTTGGTGTTTGAAAAGCAGGATCAGCTGCTACAACGTTTAGAGCTACAGTTTAGCCTTGCCCATAAAGTGGTGTATCAACGCAAAGAAGGCGACGGCTTTGAGTTCAACGAAGTTCAGCTCGACGGCGACTGGCAACAAAAGCTCATTAGTGGCGAGATCCTTTATAGTTTTACCGGTTCAGGTAAACAGGCGGGCCTTAGCCAATGGGAAGCACAAACCATTACCGAACTGCTCAAGCAGCGCGTTGATTTTCGCCGTGACATCCAAAAAGGAGATAAGTTTGAGGTCCTACTGTCACGTCAATATATAGATAATGAAGCCACCGGCAATAATAAAATCGAGGCGATTCGTATTAAAAATCGTCGCCATGAGATTAATGCCTTTCTGTTTGAAGATAACTACTACGATGAGAAAGGACGCAACCTTGAGAAAGCCTTCCAACGTTACCCCTTCAATGGCCACTATAGAAAATCATCTAACTTTAACCCCAAACGCCGCCATCCAATTACCGGTTTGATCAGACCCCATAATGGGACGGACTTCGCGATGGGTGTCGGCTCAACGGTTGTCAGCACCGGCGACGGCATTGTATCCCGCGTTGTTCGCCATAAATATGCAGGGCTCTACATTGAGATCCAGCATGGCCAAAGCTATAAAACGCGTTACCTGCATTTGAGCAAATCATATGTGGTTAAAGGACAACGGGTAAAACGCGGAGAACGCATCGCTAAATCGGGTAATACCGGTCGATCCACTGGCGCTCACCTACATTTTGAGTTGCATGTGAATGGCCGCCCCGTCAATGCGATGACCGCTAAAATACCGATTGCAGTATCCCTTACCGGCAAGAAAAAAGAAGCGTTCCAGCGCCAGTTAAAAGATTATTTGGCCAAAATCGAAACCGCCAATAAACAACAACTGGTACTCAATAAGCAAAACGCAAACACATCGACCCTTTAATCGATAAACCCCCATCACATACAGAATAGAGTATTCGCGTCATGGCGCGTCCTCTATTCTGTCCAGCAGCCCAACAGGTTAAGGTTTGTCGTATCGACACCCAAGCCGGTCAGCCCTCATACCCTACCCGGCCTGATAAGTTTTATTTATCAGCGCTGTGATCAATTATTGATTAGACGCTCCCCCCTCCTTCAGCGATTATTACAATACATTCAGCGCTGAAAGGAAAAGGTCTTAGTAAAACACAATGCCATTGGATCAGTTTCTTCGTGTCCGTCATGTTGATGAAATCATTAAAGCGGATGAAAATAGCTGGTGGGTGCAACGCCGCTCTGTCGATAGAAATGGCAAATTAAGTACCCAATCCCGTGTTGTCTTTTTTGCCTATACAGAAGAAGCCGCTCAGCAATGGATAACCGCGCAATAACAACCTATTCTTAACGCTCTATTTGGTTGTAAGCGTACGATCCATCATTCTTTAAACGTCGGCGACCTTCATCAACGGCGGAGGTCTTGCACCCATTAAGCCTGACGGTTTAATCGGGCAGATGCATAACAGTCATCGATATCGTTACAACTCACGATTAACAGGGTTAGCTATGAATTCAGATAAAACGCCTTTACAGATTCGCCAGATGATTCGTCGTGGTGAGCATAACGCGAATACTTCCGGTCTAGCGCAAGGCTTTGTGCAAGGTAATTTAGCCATCATGCCGCAAGAATGGGCAAATGACTTTTTGCAATTTTGCCAGCTCAACCCTAAACCCTGCCCTATTATTGGCATGTCCAGCACGCCCGGTGAGTTTATGCTGCCGGATCTAGGTGAAGACTTAGATATCCGTCGCGACATTCCTAAATACCGCATCTATGAACACGGCATCATGACGCAAGAGCTCAATGATGTTTCAGATGTTTGGCGCGATGACCTTGTCACGTTTGTTCTCGGCTGCTCATTTTCTTTTGAAGAAGCCCTGTTAGCTGACGGCCTTGAAATACGAAATATTACCGAAGGCGTCAATGTTCCGATGTATAGAACCAACATTGAATGTCGCCCCGCGGGACGCTTTAGTGGTACGACCGTTGTCAGTATGCGGCCAATGAAAGCCGCTGATGCGATTCGCGCAGTCCAGATCTGTACACGCTTCCCTTCTGTACATGGCGCCCCCTTACACTTAGGCGATCCATCACAGATCGGCATTACTGATATCAACACCCCTGACTTTGGAGACGCGGTCACCATTAACGAGGGTGAACTGCCTGTATTTTGGGCATGTGGTGTCACGCCTCAAGTCGCCATCGAACAGGCAAAACCTCCGTTTTGCATTACCCATAGCCCTGGCCATATGATCGTAACGGATCTACCCAACTCCCGTTTGGCGATACTTTAAATAAGGAGCTTACCTATGTCATTACGCTTGAACTGTGATCTTGGTGAAAGCTTCGGCGCTTGGAAAATGGGCCTTGATGAAGCGGTCATGCCCCATATAGACCAAGCGAATATCGCCTGTGGTTTCCATGCAGGGGACCCATTAGTCATGCAGAAAACGCTGGCACTCGCCAAGCAGCATAATGTCATGATCGGCGCACACCCGGGCTACCCCGACCTCATCGGTTTTGGCCGCCGCAGCATAAAAACCAGTGCTGAGGAATTAAAAGCGATGCTGACCTACCAAATTGCCGCCATGGATGGGATGGCCGCATCGGTCGGTTTAACCTTAGCGTACGTTAAACCTCACGGCGCTATGTATAACGACATGATGGCTGACAGCGCGGTGCGTGCGGTAGTGATGCAGGCTATCGCGGATTATCACCGCCCGTTAACCTTAATGCTACAAAGCACACCCAGTGCAGATCAGCACCAGCAAGAAGCCAATGATTTAGGTATTGCGCTTTGGTTCGAAATCTTTGCTGACCGCTGTTATGACGATGATGGAAAGCTACTTGCGCGCAGTAAAGAGGGTGCGGTGCATAACAAAGAGAAGATGCTCGCACAGGTTAAACAGTTAAAAGACAGCGGCACGGTCACCACCGTAAGCGGCACAACACTTCACCTACGGGCTGACACCCTATGTGTACACGGTGACAACATGGATGGCGTCAATGCAATCCAACAGATCCGCGAGCTCATCAGATCATGAACATTGAAATAGCGGGCGAGAATGCACTTATCATCTATTTTGGTGAACAAACAGACCCAGCAACCTCCGCCAAAGTGCAGCAAGCGGTCACTATTTTAGAGACTGAGTTGGCTGACAAACTGATCGACATGGTGCCCTCATACGCCTCACTCTTAGTGATCTATGACATGCTCTGCTGTGATCACTTGGAGATGCGTAGTCAATTACGCAAGCTCCTTGGCCAGCTAGAAGACACCAATGCCGTATCAGGCAAAATAGTAACCTTACCTGCTTACTACAGCACAGAGTCCGGCCCCGACCTTGCAGCTTTAGCAAAACGGGCCCAACTCAGCATAGACGAGGTGATTAACATCCATAGCGAGATGGAGTACCGAGTCTATGCTATCGGGTTCGCCCCCGGATTTGCCTATCTCGGCCAAGTTGATCCCCGTATTGCGGCACCGCGCCTCGCAACACCACGCCAGAAAGTACCTAAAGGCGCGGTGGCTATCGCGGACCAGCAAACCGCTGTCTATCCTGCCGTGTCACCCGGCGGCTGGAATTTAATCGGTCTCTGCCCTACCCCCATGTTTGACCCGAAAGCAGAACCTACCATGCCGGTACAAGTCGGCGACCGCGTTAAGTTTGAACCCATTAGTCGTGAACGGTTTATCGAACTGGGAGGTAAGCTAT
>Ga0115007_10001961_pt1 | contig 12994 bp, 7 predicted proteins | sample ArcOceMetagenome_2_FD_87166 | JGI IMG/M metagenome (GOLD analysis project Ga0115007, IMG submission 87166) | Marine eukaryotic phytoplankton communities from Arctic Ocean - Arctic Ocean ARC135M Metagenome | ecosystem: Environmental > Aquatic > Marine > Oceanic | place: Arctic Ocean | collected... | reverse complement strand
GGGACGAACTTTCAAATGAAATTAGAAGATATCGGTACGTCATTTGGAACAATGATGTCCTACAATACATCACATCCCGATATGGTCGATGGTGGATTAATGGAAGCAGTCGGGACTAGTTTCGGTTCATTGTCATTAGATATGAATGGCGGCAACAACAACGATTATAACAGAGATAAGTTATATAAAACATTAGAAATTGCTGCTGGGGGTGCAGAAGTTCCACCGATGTTTTCTCATGCAGAGCAAAAATCATCTGGAAATTTATTAGATTGTGATGATACCGATTCTGAAAATTCAGATGATAAAAATAAATTAGTTGCACAAAAATCACAAGCATGGGAAATGATGCAAACAAAACTCATACAGCAAACAAGTAAAGGGAATTCTGTTGGGTCACATGATTTAATGCCACCACCGCCGGGTAAGCCTACATTTGAAAATATTGAAGTTGCACTTCCTACTGCTACCTTGGAAAGTAATTTTTCAACTTTATCGGCATGGAGTGCAGCTGATGATGATGGTAATGATTTTACTGTATCCGATTCTCATCCTGGTGTTATTGTAAAGGGAGACGACGAAGAGAATAACAAAGATTAATTGTATTATATTATATATCATAGTGGGTGTATTATGTATTATTATGTGGGGGCGACGTAGAACTTTTTTTTTTGTGCCGTTGTCGTTGTCGTTGTCATTGCACCTTCATACTTGAAGTATGTATAAGCCAAGTCATTCGATGATCATTCCGTACCGAGAAGAAATTACACCGGATGGATCCAAAAATATGTTTTTCTGACCGGAACACCAGAGGAAGCAATAATCGATGGGAGCGATGATTTTTAAATTTTAAGTCGAAAATTGTGCCTTGACCGACGAAAGACGAAGAATAGGAAAAGGTGCTGGCAAACAAACCAGAAGACTTGGAATTAGTCTACCAGCAAGAGTTCTTATCTTGTCTTGTCCCGTTCCGATCGTTTTTTTTGAATAACTTACTACTACGTAGTATTACTGTTGGAGCGAAGAATTAAGGTTGAAGTCAAAAGTAACATATTTTGTACAACCCTGGGACATTAAACAAACCCAAAAATAAAATTTCTGTGTAGTTGAACAAAGGGAGCCTTGCGTACAAATTATATTACTAGTATACTGTTTAGTGAAATCCATCCTTGTAAATTAGAAAAGGAGAAGGATGTTATGTAGGCATGACATATTAATCGTGTATCTCTTCTTACCAAAGCAGGTTATCGTGTTGTGTTCCTTCAAGCACCACATCGGTTGCCACCAATACCCACTGAGCAGAAACAGCAACAGTAGTAGCACAGCTGTGACAATAATATTACCACCAACATCAACAACGAAAACGGAAACGGAAATATCAATTCTTCTAGTTCTTCTTCTCGTGAATACGCGTACGCTTGGTTCTTCTATGACAGCAACGAAAATAATAATAATGAACCAATATTACTGCCATCTCCAACGGGTAATTATCGTGGAATGGATCGTTCCTTAAGACTTACCCATGAAGAAATACAAGCAGTTCGGAATAATGAAAGAAAAATAGCAAAACTAATAAAAATGATGATGACGATGACGACGATGATGATCAACATCAAGAAGAAAACGACGTTCCTCTTCCTTCTCCTCCCATCTTCACAGGGGGCTGGTCTTGTTCATAAAATAGCTGCATTGGCTTGCTACGATGACGTCAACGACGATGATTGTTGGAAAGATGTTCAAAAATGTATATTGGTCAGCGGGTTTTCTTTTACTACCTCTATCGGAAAAACAATGAAAACAACTACTAATGTTGTTACTAATGGCAGCAGCAGTAGCAATAACAACCGCATCAATTGTAACGATGGAAGTATTCTCGATTATGGTGATGATGAGGATGATAAGAAAGCAACACACACGACGATTAATATCATTCCAAGTTTACATGCATTGGGCAACAAAGATTATCGTGTACGTCCATATCTTACTCGGAAAGTTTATATGGAAGAACCATGTTTTTGGTTGTGGTAGTGGAATCCATTGGGAACATCCTCGAAGGCATGTTATACCACAGGATCGAAACTTATGCAATCGCGTTATTAGAATTCTTAACAGCTACTAGTACTACTACTACTACTACCCAAAAGACTCGACTCTCTCTTTCTACATAATTTGATCTAATTTATAGGACCATTACTAGAATTTATTCTGTCGTTGGTATATTTTTTGTATATATGAGCTCTCTATTTAGAACGTAGTTAGGCAGCACTTTTGATGAAGGTGATAAAATAACCAAATAAAATTAGATTCCATCTGTCATTCAGCAGGTCCGGATATTTTTACAAGCTTGAATCAAGGATGAATTCTTTTAAAAGGTTTTGGTATTGATAGATGAAGTTGCTGTTGTTGTTGTTGTTGTTTATCGAAAAGAATAATGCCAATGAATATAATACGTATGTGCTCGGTTGTCGAAGGTGAATCGAAAATCATTGTGATGCTACAGCAGACAAAGTCTAGCATACGTAGCGGAGCTAAATTACATCCTGCTGATCTGCATGTGTATCTTCATTACGAAGTGGTGTTAATCTTAGAAATGATATTGTTGGTTTGGGGGTTGGAAAAGACCAGCTTCCATTCTGAACAAAAAGTTTAACATCGTATCCTGATTCTATTAATTTTTCATCCAATTCCTGTAGAACAGTTTGTACAGCTGGATGAAAAACTTCAACAACGTGTTTTTGAGTGTAATATTTTGTAATAAAAACTGAGGATATAAGTACAATTATTAACCCGTACCAAGAGATTGATGAAATGAGTGCACCATCTACAACATCTCCTCCCTCAATGTACATCATTGATATAATTAAACATACAAACCAAATAAAGTATGTTGGCAATACGATACGCCGTAATACACGATTTGAAGATTCACGTAATCCACGTTGGTATTCCTTTATACTTGTTGTGAGCAAACTCCATGTTGCTAATGGTAACGAAGCTAATTCTCGAGGACGGCCTTCTTCTAACCAATGTTGTTCGCGGGTAGATAAACAAGACCAAAAACGTGATTTTCCTCTACTACTATGAATAAAAAGATCCACAGATTGAGACTCAACAAGTTGAATTTTACTGTAAGCCGAAGCTGTTGTACCCGCTGCGTTGCTATTTCTCTTGGGCCAGATCTTCATGATGATGGTGATTCCTTGGCTTCCTTTCTCTTTTTTCGTTTCTTTCCTCTTAGTCTACGATCTAGTATGACTATCAACAATTCTTCTGTACCTGGTATTATGTTGACAGTTTATCAGTGCCGTTGTTTTGACAATGACAACAGAGAATTGAAAAATCACGATTGAAGGAGGAGAAGGGAAATTAAAAATAGACAGATTGTTTTTGGGGGGGAATCCATTTACTTGTCTGTGGGAGAATACGGTATGTTATGTGACAAGATCCTTCCAGGCATGTGAACCATACATAATGTTACTCAACGATGATGATAATAAAATAGGTGTGAAGTAAGAAACATGGATGCTGTCAACTTCCCTTGTGGAACTTTAAGTTGGTAATGAAATGAAGTCATTCAATTAATCAAGGTAACGTTATTTACAAAACCAAACCACATAGAATCCAGCGATGCCCATCCAGCCATGTCTATTATCATTGGCATACTACTTGTTGTTAGTCATCATTGATGCATGACCACTTTCATTTTGTTGAAGAGTTTTCTACAAGAAAAATGCGTGGTAACTAGCATAAACAATACATCATGGTATATATCATAGGATATGGTAAATTATATATACCACATAAAAGAACCTGTCACAAAAAAAAACATCACCACGCATGGGACAGCAGGTAAATATCATTACAATGCATGATAAGGAAGGAATCATCCATCATCATCAGTTTGGGGAAAGTATATTCTATTTTGCATGAAAAATTCCTACAGTATCGAGCAAATGTAGATCCAGTTTCTTCACTTCTTGATGAAGAATGTAATGTGGACAACAAAACAAACAATACGGTACACAGTACACTTGTAGTAGGGAAAGTCAGGAAAGTTCACAACGAAAACAAATTTGAGAACGGAATACCAACTGCCAATTTACTATCTAAAAACAAGATACATCTATCGATCAATTAAATTCTATATCCCATCAAACCCTAGAAAGGGTGTGGGTGTTTCTCATCCAATCGGAAGTAAGTATATGACAACATAATCAAAAGACCCTTATATATATTATATACTATTATTTGCTTAGTGGATCTCTCTTTTATTTCCTCGTATCTATATATGATATCATCTCAAAAAGTACGAAGAAAGACTACCGAAACCAAATCCGTTTTAAATTTAATATTAACACATCATGTTTGTTTGTTTACGTGTGTGTATTAAAATTGAAACGTTGTGAAAAAAGAAGGAAGAAAGTAGGATGCATGATACAATGTATTTATCTAACCCAAAGAACAGCTTGATTTGTTCCGACTCTGTAGTCATAGTCAGCCGAGTATCCTTGTCCTTCTTCGGCAGTAATTGCTGCGTAATCACTCATCTTGGTTACCTTAAGGTATCCATCGTATGCGGTTTTTAATGCTTTAGCATCCTTTGAACGGATAGCACCAAAGATTTCGTTTGTTGCTACGATGGCCGCCTTCTTCGCATCTTTATTTTTGGCTCCAACGAAGGCACCAGAATTGTACAAAACGAAGGCATTCTTTTGCTCGGCAACAGCAGCAAAATCACCCTTGTCAACAGCACTCTTCAAGGCGACAATTCGGGTTCCGAACTTGAACTTTGATCGTTGGACGGTAGCTTTACTGGTGGCACCATCAGCTAAGGCAGCACCAGGCATACTGGTAGCAACAACACCGGCGGCGGCGATAGCACCCATGGCAGATCGACGGTCCATGTTCAATGATGTAGTAGCGCGCTGTAAAATCAAGGAATTAGAAAAGAAAACACAAACAGAGAGAGAGTGATCAGAATTTTTGTGTGAGGGGGGGAGTTGTAAGTTTTTAAATCAAAGTACCATAGCAGATGAAACAACAACGCTCGGGCGGGCGGGACATTCCATATCCTTTCCGTGCCTCGACTCGACGCGGAAAAATAGATCGTGTTTACTTGAATTTGGTACGGTCGGTATGTTGAAAAAGTTATTAAAGACTGAAAAAAATAAACATACCTCACTGGTTGAAGCGGGAGCAAAGGCAGAAGCCGAAGCAATTAGAAGGGTAGAGACGACAGCAACAAACTTCATTTTTCTATTTTTATTTATTTATTTTATTATTGTTAAGTTGTGATGGAGATTGATGTTTAGGATGTTATGGTTGTGAGTGAACAAAGTAAGGTACGATGAATTTAGCGCATAAAACGTAGCTCACAAGAACCGCAAGGATTTGTTTTATCCACTTCAATATACTCACTTCAATTAGGGATAGAGGTTAAATTTCGTGGTTATGAAATTCTTCTCTTCTAAGATACGTATCATATGCTTGTTCAATATCTACGAAGTATATGACGGTGTTTGACTTTTGAAATATCAAAGTTTATAAACCGCATTACCCCTCCCCTAAATCAACCGACTGATAGGAGGACCCTTCTTCATAGAAGCTGAACTAGTTTCTATTTATTCATGAATCAATACGGGACTCAACATGATTATTATTGAAGTTACCGGATTGAAGATATGTGCTTCTTTTTGTACGTACAAACACTACTTGTACGGTCGACAAACGTTGTGTGTCATCTATCTTTGGCTTGTTGATTAGCTTGTTACGATATCCGTACAATTCATATCACACAGTAGCTCTCACATTCACTCATACTATATCACCATAATCAAACATCAAATATTAAAAATGAAGGTCGCTACAGTTTTCGTCTTACTTTTGGCTTCTGCCCAAGCGTTTAACGCTCCTCTTTTCGCTACACGAGCTGTCGGAAAGGCACCTGCAACAAAGGCTGTCAAAAAGGCCGTCGTTAAGAAGGTCGTCGTTAAGAAGGTCGTTGCTAAGAAGGTCGTTGCTAAGAAGGTCGTTGCTAAGAAGATCGTTGTTAAGAAGGTTGCAGCACCTAAGAAGAAGAAGGCTCCTCGATCGGTATGTAGTAAATATCTCATCTCGCGATAATAATAGCATATAGCGGACAACATATATTGTATTGTAGGAAGAAATATCCATTAATTGTTTGTAAAATTTAATATCATTTTCATTTTCTCACCCTTTTCTCATCTCTCATCTACTTTTGTTGTCGCGGTTCCGTTTCGGGCTCTTCTGTGTAATTTGTCACACACACACACGCAAAATAATATATATGTATTAACAGAAGGCACCCCCAGCAAGTAAGGGATACCCATCTTTCGCCGAGAAAGCACAAGCATTCTCACTTGGAAAAGGAAAAATTAGTGGTGGAGCTGCCGGTAAGGTCATCACACCAGTTTTTGTTCACCCAACCGTCAATACTGAACCAGCACCTAGTTTTGATTACAAGGAGGCTGCCAAGGCACGTAAGACACCTCAATCACAAGAATTTGTTTTCGATGATGGTCTTACCGTTTTGGAACGTAAACAGAAGGCAATCATCCCAGCATTTTTAACAGGTTCGGCACGATCCCGAGTTGCTAAATCTGAAATCCGTACTGATATTGAAGAAGACATCTACCCATTCGGACTTAATGGTGATCGTTTCCAACTTCTTTTCATCTCCGTTTTCTCCCTCTTCGCATTAGTTGGATGTCTTTCAGGAAATGTCTCCTTTGATTAAGATATTTGATATATAAACATTTATATGCTATGATACATCATAACAACGTGAAAACCAGAAAGAAAGAAAAAATAGAAGTGATCTGATTTGCTGTTGTGTGTGACGCAACGATATATTATTTCTCCTTATTATTGTATATACAATATTATATATAATTAGTTTGATAGAGGACTATAATGTTTTTTTAACAACAAGATTTTACTATTATTTGTTCGGTAGTCCTACATACGAAAGTAGATAGATACACATTACATATACTAGCCTAGCCACCACACGATGTAATGAGATGATGATATGGACTTTGTAGACTACCATGTACTGTATGTAAAAGATGCAATACATAACGTTAGTTGTAGTGTGGTGTGGTGGGAAGAGTGGTTTGACCATTATTACATTCCTACATTGTTTCTCATGTATCACGAAAGAGGTTAATGAATGCTGTACTGTATCTAAGCAGCTATGTGATTAGTACTACTTGCTTGTCAAATTGATATCATTATGATGATCACCCTTGTTGCCATCACATTTCCGTGACTATTGAATTCCTCGCCAAAAATAGTGTAAAAGCATTTATATTTTTAATCAAATTTGAAATGTTGTATATTTGACGTTATGATGTAAATGAATTTGTGGTCATATGATATGCTATAGCTAGACAAAGCTTTGAGATATAAATAGCTGCAGAGGATTATGAAACAGTGCTTGTTCAAAAAGAAACCGATTTAAATATTCCTGAATGGCTAAATAATAATAATAGTAACTTGGTGGTGGGTACATGGTGGTGTGTAGTATAGTCAGTTAGTATGAAAATAGCCACACGAAATTCCCCCATTTCCGTTGTATTTCTAGAGCTATATATCAGTTCTGGGTGGTTAAAATGCTATATATATATATATTACATACTATTAGTTCTTTTCCTATTGACATTCTCTTATTTTACAGTCACGAGCTCGGCAGCACCTCGCCGATTCTTCAATCGCGCCAACATGTTTTCAACATAGTACCTACTAGCTAGTAGTACTTTTTCACTATCATCAAAAAGAATTCCTAAGAAAAGCACGACTCTAAAATAAAATAAGAAGAATACTGCACAACGACACTGCACAAGAAGGAGAAGGGAAACAGAAAACAGAAGAAAAATCAATATTCAATCAATCAATCAATCAGTCTCCTGCGACAAGCAAAACAATCGCCTAAGCTTACATTCTCATTAACACTCCTAAATTTTAGCTAACAATAACAAACCGATATATAATTCAATAATGGGTCTTTTCGGAAAAACCAAGACAGGTACGTCGTTTTGCTCTTCAAAAAAAGTAGCACTCGTTGGTCGTTTTGTTGTTTCGCGACGTCCGTCCTCATACTTCTTGAGAATTTTCGATATTATTTTTCGATCGAACGTATTTAGTGTATGTAAAGATAAAAGAGTAATTATCATAATAACTCGGGCTAAAACTCAACTAAATTTAACTCCCAATTAACTTACAATAATGTCTATTTGATTCTTTACATGATGCAGATACACCTACATCACCAAATTCGAATGGTGGAGGAAATTATATGCAAGCACCATCAACAGATATTGATAATCTTCCTGTTGCAACTTTAGTTTCAGAAGGACCAGCAGCAACAGCCCCATATCACAGTAATAATAATTTTCCTCCAGCATCGGCACCAACTATACATGCCGATACTGTTAGTGGCGGAGGATACTGTGGTGCTACAGCAGCGTCCAATAATAATCATAATCATAATGATCGTCGGTTATCTGATGATGGTGATTTAACACGATTTCCAATGATGATGAGAGAATGTCCAAATTGTCATAATGAATCAAGAACACGAGTAACAACTGCACCATCATTTCAAACATGGGCATCATCTCTTGGTTTATGTTTGGTATTTTGGCCAATTTCATGGGTGCCACTTGTTGTTGATACTTGCAAAACAACAGAACATTTTTGTGTTACATGTGGTTCCAAGGTTGGAGAAGTTAAACCATTCACAGATTGTTGTGTTGAAAAACGCGGTTGATAGATACGAAATCAAAAAACCAAAACAACAAAATGAATGTACACTACTGTAAAACAAACAACAGTAACAACAATTGTATATATTTTGTATATCACATCACATACATGTAGTATTGCTTATTATTTGTCGGAGAGAATTATTAATAGAGTAAAAATAAAGTGAAACCAAACGCACGACACCTCCCAGAAATACATAATACGTGTACTCTACTCTAGTATTACTATGATTTAGAATGATAATGATGAAAAATGACATTTTGGTGTTTTAGGTTTGTTGATCTATATATTTATTGACTATTATCAATCAATTCGTTATTTTAATCTTTGGAAAAATGCATTTGTTTTTGATGATCCATCGAGTAGTCTTTGTTTCGAAAAAATTGGTTTGTCTGTGTATTGTAATTTATTTTATCCCCAATTATCGAATTATTTTTTCGTCGAAGAAAAAGAGAATGAATATTTGCGTTGTTGCTGTTGTTGTTGTCGACGGGATTGTTGGTTTCGAAATAATGGTAAGGAAGCGAAATCAATCAATCGTGTCAGGCACGTAGTCGTAGTAGAATCATCTTCTGATTCTGATTCTGCTGCTGCTGCTGCTGCTGCTGCTGCTACTTTTTCCCTATCATCAGTTTCGTTACTCAATTTTTGACCACCTATGTTGCTGCTGATGACGATGTTCTGAGTCTCTTGAAGATCTTCAGTTCGATGAGCGTTAACGAACTGTTCTTCTTCTTGCTGTTGTCTCCCTTTATCTTTATCTTGCTGTTGTTGCTGTTGTTCGTATTCATCATAAATACCAATCATCGTATTTGAATCTATCGACGGATCTGCAAGTGTTGACAACATATGTTTCATTGTCAATTCTTCTTCATTTGTGAAATTCTTCTCATTCTCCTCTACTACTGCAGTAGTAGTAGTAGTGGTGGTGGTCATCGTAGAAAAGGATGATTCCTTATCATCGTCGTCAACCAGTATTTTATCCATACCGTTCTCAACAATAGTAGATTCGACGACGTCTTCTTTGAGCTGTCGTGGTTTCTCGATATCATTGCCGTCGTCGATCTCGTTTTTGTCAACTTCGTCTTCCTCGTACTCGTCATCGTCGACGACACTTTTTGAGGTTGAGTTTGATAAAGATAAATCATCAGGAGATATATTTCTGTTGGGATCGTCATCGTCATTGTCATTGTCATTGATGATATTGACGGTTGAATCGATCTCGTTCTCGATCTTGTTCTTGCTCTCATTTTCGTTCGCGTACTCATCATCATCATTCGAAATCATCGTCGTTGTTGTTGTCGTCTCCTTCAATTTCTTTGTGAGTCTAGCAAGTCCTGCTGCAGCTGCTAGTTCCGCTATACTACTAGGCATTTGAATCGAAGTATCTTCGGTGGTGGTGATGGTGGTGGTAGCAAAATCGATCTCTAACTTTTTGTGATTGGCACTGTCGTCATCATCGTTGTTGTAATCACCAAAACGACCATCGTCAACGTTAAAATAATGATCATAATCAATACTATTATCGTCTTCATAATGATCGTTAGTACTATTATATCCTTGTTGCCAAATTGGTTCTTCTTGTCGTTCTGGTGGACCGGATCCGATGGTTTGTATAGTATGTAGATCAAGATCTAAACGAAATAAATCGAATGTACTTGTTTGACGACGTATTGTTGCCTCCATAGCAACCTCCAATGCTATTAAACTTCGTGCTGTACCAAAATCAAGAACTGAAGATATGACAGAAAAAGAACCATCATCAGAATCAGGATCATCACTGCTGCTGTTATCATTGGCCTCCTCGTCAATAATATGCTCCTTTTCTTTATCATCGTCGTGAATAATGTGCTCCTCTTCTTTATCATCGTCGTGAATAATATGCTCCTCTTCTTTATCATCTTCATCGTCGTAGTCGTCGTCGTGAGCATGATCGTGGTTTTCATCGATTTCCTCGTTATCGTAGGAAGATGATGAAGATAAGGAGGACGATGATGATGTCGATGGAATTGAGGACGATGATGATAATGATGACGACGATGGCAACGATGATGAGGAGGATAAGGATGGAATTGTCTTCGACGCCGAACAAGTAGCGGGAGATGATAAGGAGTGAGGAATAATGCCGTCTTTTTCTTTACTCATTATTGTGATCGTAGTTGTCATCGCTGATACCCCCATCATCATTGCATGATTCTTATTCTTGTTTACGAAAGAAGAAAAGTTATCGCTGCCACTGATATTGCTGTTGATGATGCTAGTAGTAGAGGTATTATGATTATTGTTCATTTTATTTTTGATTTGACAAAATCTCAACATGATACTTTCAATTATATTCTGTTGTTATTTGTGTTGTTGTAAATACTTTCGATCTCGATATCTCTGTATCTAGAGTCGTGTTCAATTCAATTCAATTCAATTCGACAATGATTTTTTTAAATGGGATGCGAATCAATCAATCTAGTTTGTCGTCGTCCTTTCTTCTTTTTTTGTTGTTGTTTTATGCCTTAAGTTATAATTGTTTAGCATGTGATATCGTCTAGATGATTGGTATCGTATATGGTCTTATGATTATATAATATCACTGCTAGACTGTGTGGAACTAGATCATTTGGGGAACAGACTCTGCTGGACAAACAAGTAAAACATCCTTACACAAAACCAAGAAAAAAACCATAATGCTTCATGCAAATCGTTTTTTTGGTTTTGGTTTTGGTTTTGGTTTTGGTTTACACACTGCATATGCACCCCCACTCATCAAATCGTACACGAAACCATGTTCAGATAACGAGCATAATCTGAGCTCATCCATCATCGTGAACGGTTTCCTTATGTTGGTTTTATTAGAAGTAGTAGTAGTAGTAGGTCCTACAGCTTATTCTCGGACTGGTCATGTTTGTTCGTCGTCGTGGCTGGTTTTGTTGTTTTTCTCAAGAATTAGACAGGAAAGAGGAAATATGAATTTTGTAAAAGAAAATCGAGGGACAGTAATAGACTTAAATGGATTGATTCCCGGGAGGGAGCTCCTCGGAGCTGTCTTAATTAAAATGGGATTTTTCATTCCTTGTTTTCAACGGAAGAAATGATGTTGGTATGCTGCGACATTACTTCCGTTTATAGCACAGTAACGTTAAATACACTAACTATATAATATTTCAAGCGGGAATCATCCCACCAACAAAGCCAAGAATAATACGACAGCGGAGCCACAAATTTATATAGTTTCAACTCACAGAAACTGTCAACAAAGCGTTCCTCTTTTCTTTTTGACCTTGCCGCATTATTGTGATGCTAAGAAATTAATCGCAACACAATAATTATTGCCAATTCAATTCGCCATAGTCGTAACAGGTGGTAGACGACACACAATAAGCACATACCGATAGTCTTTCTAGATTATATCGAAGGTGCACCAAGAAATATCTAAAAGACCAACATCAACCGGCAATAACTATCGAATCGGAATCTTTATTATTCTAAAAAAAAACCTGGCATACTTTGGTGTTGAGTGTGTCACATAAGTACTGTACAAACTTTTGTCAAGTCAAGAAAAGAGAATACAAGTAGTTGGTTGGTTGGGTTGTTATTTACTAACGCTTTCTTGGTTGAGATTATTTACTAGCTAACGCCTACCAAACAACTAAATCCGTTTTTTATCCATCAATATAATAACGGTACCGGTAAGCATTCTTTTGAAAAAGCAAAACCGTAATAGAAGAAGAAGCTCCTCTACGGTATTCGTAACGCTCATTTTTATTTCAATTCCGTATTCAAGAGTCACCCACATACTAGTACAAGTACAGACAAACAAATTTCCAGTCCAACTCCCCCAAGACAAAACAAAACTTCTGCTGCTCAACCAATCGATCGATCGCCATGGTTAATAGTATGCCTCGAAATTATCATAATTTCAGTAGTAATAATAGTATGAATAATAAGAGTGCAACGTCAGCGACAGCAACAGCAACAACAGCTCCTCCGACAACACCAATGAGTAGTACAAGAACTACTACGAGATCGAGGACATCTTCTTCTATGAGTTTGAGAGGAACAACGAGTACGAGTACCCGTGTTGTCACGAATAATAATAATAACAACAACAACGTCGTCGTCGACAACAGCTTACTCCAGAGTAGTAGTAGTAGTAGTAGTAGTAAAAAGTTGGGTAGTGCAACTAATAATTCTAATTCTAATGGCAATGGCAATG
>Ga0115007_10001960_pt1 | contig 12996 bp, 7 predicted proteins | sample ArcOceMetagenome_2_FD_87166 | JGI IMG/M metagenome (GOLD analysis project Ga0115007, IMG submission 87166) | Marine eukaryotic phytoplankton communities from Arctic Ocean - Arctic Ocean ARC135M Metagenome | ecosystem: Environmental > Aquatic > Marine > Oceanic | place: Arctic Ocean | collected... | reverse complement strand
TGAAAACATTGAAAACATCGAAAACATCGAAAACAACATTCAAGACAATGCCACCGTATTGCACGATGATCTCACTTCAAGTTTTAAACTGGACGATGATTTAAATTGGTTGAGTAAAAACAGTGCTACTGTGATCAATACTGGGAGATCGAGGAGGAGATCAAGGAGCAAACCAAGTAAAAAACATGTCCGTGCAAAGACGCAAAACGACACTCAACCACCACCACCAACAGCAACAAACAAAACAAGAACAAGAACAATGAGAACAACAAGAACACCAACCATACCATCAGTACCAACAGCAACCAACAATGTATCCCGTGTACAACTACCAGTGAACGAAAAAACCCTAAAGAATAAACGTAAAACGAAAAGTAAAAAACCCAAAAAAAATACAACCGGACCAACTGCTTCATCGTTGGTGGCCGAAAGAAAAAGAAAAAAAGCAGCGGGTAAAATTGGTGCTGTTATACGAGGATGGCAAAGCCGGCATGTAAATTCTTTGTCGGTACGAATGAATCAACAACATTCCGAAATATCACTGCGTGGGGTAAACCCGGCATGGGTAAAATCCGATGCATCAGAGTGGTGGTCTGGATTAATTCAACTGAATGTAGGGTATTCATTGGCAAGATCATCTTATTCCGACACGCTGTGGTTGGTTTCTGTGTTTGTTGATCATAAGCAACAAAGAATTATGTTTCTAGGTCATAACACGACCGCAACTGGAAATCAAGAACTCGAATTAAGAATGATTATATATGGGAAAAGAGCAGCTGCATTAATCTTGTATGCCTATTCCAAAGCAGAAAATCATTTTCAACAAGTTCAAGCCCAACAAAACAGCACAACAACATTAAACAATCGGAACGATGTGCTTCTCCACCATGCATACGCGGGTGAATTCTTAGCGGGTTGTCTTCATCTCGTATCAACACGCCGCGTTGCTCTAAAGAAAAGCAGGCGTCATTCAATTGCGAAAAAAAGATCCACTACACCGGCTGTCCATTTAGTTATTAAGACAGACATTCATATAAGTTTGATGCAAGCACGGTACAAAGTGAAGTTACAAATCAGGAAAGAAGAAAAACAAATGGAAATCTACGAGTCACAAGCGGCGACACTGTTGCAAAAATTTGCCCGAGGAAGGGCAACGAGAGATCAGGTCAACAACGAATTGGTTGCTCACAAAAACAAAAGGCGCAAAGCGGCCTCTGTGTTGGTCAAAAACAGACGCTTGTATAAAAAAAAACGACAAGAAAAGCTCGCGGCGACTGTGCTTCAGGCGAGGTACCGAGGTCGTAAAACAAGATTGAATTTGACCGATGTCAAACATGGGATGATGAGTCAAAAAGCCAACGAAAACACATTGAAAAGTGGTGAAGCAAAGAGATTGAAGGAAAGTGGTTTGCGTGATCATGAGATTTCTGTTGCAATTAGATTGAACAGTATGCATGATTGATGATTGATGATTGATGATTGAGTTGATCTATTTATGTCTGTCGCGACCCTGTTTACCTCTGTACACATGTATTTGATTCTACCGCGCCGGAACGCTTCTTCATTCCCCTACCGAGGGTACCTGTATACCCTTGCACACCCACAGCCCACAGGATGTTGATGTTGAATCGCCTTTTTTCTTTTGTTGCACGCCCTCAATCCTTTTGAAAATACGCGACGGTCATTTTCAACACACCATTGACAAACATGTCTTCAATCTCCATTGTTCCCTCAAATGCTTCGCCTAACGCCAACACACTGTCTTTGTTGACATTTTTAGGCAACATGTACACGATGATTCCTTTGGGTTGCGTGGCTTTGTGGCCCAATTGAAATAATTTAACACCATCGCAAGGAACGGATATAATATTTTCAAGTTGCAAAGCCGTCTCATCGTGTACATCTAAATATTTTGGACCACCCCACGGTGGGCTTAATACAACAACATTGGCACGAATGGAGCCACACAATTCTAAAAAGTTCCCCACCATAAATTCAACGTGTTTGATTCCATAAACTCTACAATTGTTGCGACACATTTCCAATCTGTTTTCATTTAAATCAGTGGCAATGATTTTTTCAAAGGATTTAAAATGACAACAATTTCCTCCAACACCGGCAAAAGCATCCCAGACCACTTTGTTGCTCACGCCATTGACGCGCCGCGCTACATGCTGTGCTACACATTCCGGTGTTGCACTGAACAGACCTTCTCGATCTGTTTGAATGGCATCAAACAGACTAAACAAATGGTATCTTTGGGACCAATATTTTCGTACTTCGGCGTCGCGCGCAAAACTCTTGGTGTCTTTCGTGGGGGTGGGGGAGGTAGAGGTGGAGGTGGAGGAAGGCAAGGGGGAAGAAGAAGAAGACGTGGGGGGCAGAGAGGGAGAGGTGGGTGTGGAGGGAGGTGCTGTGGTCGTGTCACTTTGAAGAGCGTGTTGCAGCAACAGATCGAAGCAAGCCGAAGATGCATTGACGTCCAGTTGGTTGACATCGTTCAAGCGAATTAAAGCAGCACTGTACTTGCCTATTGGGGCCTTGAAATCCCGCACATGAATAACACCGCGTTGGCAATCGACTGCTGTGAGTGTGCCGGTATGTATTGTCTCGTCGTTGTCGGCCAAGGTTAGATCAATGGTTGGAAGAGGTGTGGATTGCAGCAAAATGGACCACGCTTTGATGCCGTCAAGATTGGTCTGCAAAGATGAGGGTTTGGCTTGCAGAGAAATGACAGACGGTGGTGGTGTTGTTGCGGTCAGGAAAATTTGTTTCATCGTACGCGCACCATTACCATCTTTATTTTGCAGGTGAGGTGTCGTATGTCCTCAAAACACACAATTCCGAGTCGCAACGTCGCAACCCCAACGTGGTACAACTCGAAACAGTTGACTCCGCACTCCTCGGAATGGTTGCCCTATAACACATCAGACCATGCAACACCTACAGCAAAGACTACGGTCGCTCCTCGTGTGGGTAAAACGAATGACATTTAATCGGACCTCGGCGGTCTTGGTTGGGACAGCCTTAATCATGGTGCGTCAAACCATCTATTCCATCATCCTTCGTGGGAAATGGTGGAATGCGGTCACCACATGGTTTGAAAGAAGAAAACAGTTGTCCGAATGGCAAAGTTCGAAACATTCGAGCGTGGTGCAGGGCGCTCTGTACAGCCTGTCGAGCAACAATCGCATTGACAAACGTACTTTGTTTGAAGAAGATATTACCTCGCTCTTGTACCACAACAAAGCAGCAGGTCAACAAATGATTCGGGCCGCCAAATTGTGTTCAAGAGACATGCCTTTTGTCACTCAACATTTAGATCTGACCCATCCATTGTTGAACGCAATCTTAAACAAATTGTCATCATTAGTCGCCAGTGATCACTTGAAATACGAATCAAGTGGGTTGTATGAACCGGTCTGGTATGTGTTTGGAATTCTTGGGTATTCTCCTTCGCTTGGGTTCAACAATGGCAATCGGAACACCAGTAGTGTGACAGGCAGTGCCAAAAAGATGGTTGTACCACAAGAGAACATGGTGGATCGAAGAAGTTCAAAACTGAGAGTTGTTGTGGTGCGTGAAGACATGTTGCAACGTGTAACGACCGACACCGACAGCAATGATGTTGATAGTATTGGTAGTGTGGATGATGTGGGTGGTGTGGATGGTGTGGATGATACCGATGATAACAAAAGCAACTTGCACCCCCAAAAAATAGGCAGCATGATTTCTGAGCGCCATCGTTTTCGCATGGACATATTGAAAAGAATGAAAAAAATGTACGATACGCAACAAGATTGTAACATTACATCAGTGATGGATCGAATTGCTGGTTCGGTATCACGTCGCCATTTGTTGCGGGTACAAATTGGTTACAGACTTCTCCGGAACAACAACACCAATTCACTGTATCAACAATCAAATTATCAATCCAATTTGGCAAAACCTTTACCTTTTTATTCTCCCCTTCCGCAATCTGACACGATAGACAACCATGATTCACCAATGATGTTTTCACCCCGTAGATGAGAACGAGGAGACGAGGAAGTGGATGGGTCTACTGGGTGTACCAACATGATACACATACATGTACATACATACATGTAGACATGTTTAAAGTAACTAAAAACTCCTTTCTATATTATTAATAAAACTACGTGTTTACCCCCTGGTTCTTTACCCTACTACTACTCGGGAGGTAATAAATCAATGGCAGTTCTTTTTTTGTAGCCATCGTTTTTTTTTTGGTCGTATTCTCGAGGATGGCCTAAAACAACGGCTCGTACTGTTTTAACATCGTCGGTACTTGTACCAGATCCTGGCTCGTTTCGAATTTTATTTCTTTTGTTTCTTGCACGATCTAAACTTTTTGTACTGCCGGGGTCACCATGAATTGAATCGTTTCCTGTTACAGCAAGTTCTCTCATCTCAGCACGAACGTCTTCGTTCAAAACATCAGAATTCACCAAATCAGAAAGAAAGCCATCCAATACTCGATTTGATGTTTCCAATTCAAGCCTTGCTTTTGAGGTCATCGCATTCTACACCAAGAACAAAAAGAACAACAACACGAACGTGTTAGCGTAGTCTTGATGGCCAAAAAAGCGAAAAAACGGCGAAAAACTTACCAATTTGCCAGCACGGTCAATGATTTTTTTCAAAGCTCCCATGGAACGTGAACCAACTAAATCTTGTGGTGATTGTCGAGGAAGAAGTGTTTTTTTCAAGTTGTTTGGTGGTGGTGATTTCAACGGTGGCAATACTTTTAAATAATCAGGAATATCTGTCCTGTGCACTTTACGATCCCAACCTGATTCCCGTTTCGTCCAATCTTTGGTCCGGACCAATTTTTCCGGCCCTTTTTTATACAGCGGGCGTGACGTGCGATGGCAAACAGTACACTTGGTTGCAACTTTTGCCATCCAATCGTACCAATACAACCGCATGTATCGAGCTCTTTTCAAACGCCAAATGCGTTTCAATTGAGTTCTTGTTTTTCTTCCGATGGTGAAATAGCCGACCCATGCTTTTACATGTTGTTCCAAAAACAATTTACTTCTTCGATCAAGATGTATCACCAACACCCTTCGATTTCTAACAATGCGTGCTGTTGTTGTTTTCCAACTGGAATAAGCACTGATGATAGTCCTGTGTTTCAATCGAAACAGGGCTGCTTCCACCACACGACGATGTTTTGCTTGTTTATTCACGTAATCACGCCATCCCGTCAAACATAACGTAGCTGTGCGATATTTCATTCTGGCAGCACATTTTCGAATAATCATTTCGTATTTGCGCATTGTAAGTGCTACATGAACCCAAGTGTTCCATCCTTTGGCGTACAGTGAACCTTGGGTTCGAATGACAATACGACGAATTGCTTTGTCGCGACGTGCAACGAGTTCGTCTTTGGCATCGGAATTGTCCATTCTTCGTTGAAACCGCCATACTTGTGTCCATTTTCTAAAACCCGCGCTTTCCACTTGCCGCGCTATTTTTGAAAGCGCACGTTTCACTATGTTTCGCATGTCTTGCCTTTCTTGAACCATTTCCACCCAACGATTCAAAGCCAAAGTAATTGTTCTTTGTTGAATTTTTGCGGCAACTCTTTTCATAATTATAGCATATCTTTTTTTTTCTTCAATTGCGTCACACCACGTATTGAAACACGCGTTCAATGTACGATTTTGCATTTTTTTCGCGGCACGTTTCAATAAACCACGGTATCGTTTTGTTTCTTCCACTGCAGATGCCCACGTTGAAAAAGTCATCGCAACAGCACGCATCGTCATTTTTTTTGCAGCACGTTTCAATAAACCACGGTATCGTTTTGTTTCTTCTACCGTGGCTGCCCACGTTGAAAAAGTCATCGCAACAGCACGCATCATCATTTTTTTAGCAGCACGTTTCAATATCAGACGAAATCGTTTGATTTCTTTGACATTGGCCGACCAAAGATCAAAACACCCAGACATGGCTTTGTTGACCCATCTTGCCACTGCTTTCAAGCGCTTCCTTGCCATTTCTCTTTTTTCCACAAGAATTTCGTGCCATTTTGCAAAGCACGCACTTGCCGCACGCATTTTCCATTTTGCTGCTGCTCTAGCAACAAGAACACGATGGCGTTTACGTTCTTGGACGGTTTCATTCCACGCAGTGAATGACATTGCAACGGCTCGCATGGCCATTTTTTTGGCCGCTCGTTTTAACACAGTGCGCAAACGTTTCATTTCTGCAACAACCTCAAACCAAGTGCTGAAACATGCAGCAGCCGCACGGTTGGCCCATTTTGCAGCTGCTCTTGCAACAAGAAGACGGTGCCGTTGAGCTTCTTCTACCATTTCGTTCCACTTTTCCCACACTACCGACAAAGTACGGTTTTTTATTTTTAAAGCGGCACGAGCCAACAGGTGCCGATGCCTTAAAATTTCCGCTACCATCGAAGTCCATGCATTGAAAGAAGTCGACAAAGTCTTCATCAACCAACGAGCTCGCACTCTTCTTAAAATGCCTTCGTATTTTCCTTGATTTGCCAATTCTTCTTTGATATGAAGTATAACCAAGTACCAACTTCTAAATCCTTTTGCTATTTCTTTGTTTTCAACTCTTGCCATCAAGCGTGTTAAAATTTGTCGGTCGCGTGCTCTTTGACCGCAGTAATTCATCCACCCGCTCCAGGCAGCAGATATAGCACGGTTGCGCATACGTCCAGCAGCTTTATCCAATATCGCTTTTTGACGCAATAGATTTGCAACATTGCCTTCCCATGTATTGAAACTGGACGACAATGTTCGATTTATCCATGATTGTACCGCTCTTTTGACACGACGGCGTTGTTCTTCTTCTTTGCGGCGTTGTTCTCGTCTGCCTTCAAGTGCATCAATCCATTTTGCAAAACAACTTCCCAATGCTTTGTTTGTCCACATCATCACTGCTTTTCTTACTCGTCGCTTGTGTTCTTTTGCAACTTCAACCAATTCAAGCCAAGAGACCCAAACCGACGCCAACGCTCTGTTTTTAATACGAAGTGCAGCACGCGCCAACAAATGTCGGTGTCGTTTGAGTTCATGGGCGTTGGAGGTCCAAGTAAACCATGCGGCCGATAAGGTTCGATTGGTAAAGGCTGCAGCGGCTCGACGCATTTTTCGTTCTTGCTCAACACCGTCTCTTGTACTTGTGGTCCATCCTCGAAATGCACTTGACAGTTTTGCATTGGCAAGGCGTGACAATACTTTCCAGCCCAAATGTTTTTGATATTGACGTTCACTGACCAATTCCAACCATTTCGTCCAAACGGCAGTCAATGTTCGATTTGACATTCGTTTTGCCGCTCTTGTCAACAACACTCGATTACGTTTTGATTCATTGACCAGTTCCATCCATTTTGCCCAGACTGCCGATGAAGTTCTGTTTTTGATCTTTGCGGCAGCTCTTGCCAACAACGTACGGTTGCGTCTGGCGTCCGCAATCAATTCCAACCATTTTTGCCATACTGCCGATGCTGCTCTCATTTTTATCTTCAATGCAGCACGACGAAGTAACAGTTTGACTCGTAAAGATTCAACAGCAAAAGCATGCCACGAAGTAAACGCAGAAGCGGCTGCTCTCATTTGCATTTTCAATGCAGCTCTTTTTAAAATTCGCTTGACTCGAGATGAATCAGAAGCAGCGGCCTGCCACGTTGTAAATGCAGCACTTGCCAGTCGGTTTTGTAATTTTTTACGAGCACGATCCAACAGTACACGTGTTCGTCTTGATTCATGCCCATGTTTTCGCCATACTTTCCACCATCGACCGGTAATGTTTTTATAGTACATTTTTTTAGCGGCACGCACTACATTGGAATACCTTTTGTGTTTCATGCAAAATGTTTTCCATCGATGTAAACCAAAACGCCATTCTCGACGGCGTGTTCTTAACAACACTCTTCGCACTTCACGACCTTGTTCGCGGTACATTCGTTGTGTACTTTCCATTTCTGCCAATTGAAGTGCTGTTTTTAATTCAAGTTTCAATTCGTTTACTTGTTCTTCAAGCAAAAGTACGGTTTCTTTGGCTTCCGATTGAATATCATCTTTCTGCATTTCAACCAACGCTCGCGCGTGGGCTTGTTTTTCTTCGTGTATTGCCTTGGCGATTTTTGTTTTCCATGGCAACCAACCCATTCGAAGCATTTTTTTGTGACGTTTATGGGTGATTGATTGCAACAGTTGTCGAACACGAAGTCTCTTTGCCAATAAATCTTTCCAACTTTCAAAACACATCATTGATTTTCGATTGGTAAACCACTTTAACGCGCGCCTTTTGCGTTGCGCACTTTCTGCAAAAAATTTGCTGTCCTCTTTCCACACCTTGAAGGCACCAACCATAGATGCCTTTTGCAAGTAACGACGTGCGATCCGTTTTATTGCGTCCGTGCGATGCTGTTCGGCCAACTCTCTTTTTTCTTCTTCGGCGTGTACCAACAAACGTTCTCTTCGAAGGCAACTGATGCACAATTTAGAATATTTCCAAACATAGAATGCTTTGTTGATTCGTCCACTTACATAGCGTTGAAGAACTCCAAAAAATATCACGCAAGCCATATTTCTGCGTGCATAATCGAGCGCCCCTGCCAGAGAATCGCCCAAGACTTCTTTTCGCACGTCGGTGCGTAATTGTCGAATCACATCGGGCGACAATTTATGCATTCTTGCCAATCGTTGGCGTCGCATGTGTAATTGTGCCGACGGCAAGTGAGTTCGAACTTGTTTTTCATCGCCTGCTTTGAACTTGAAATATTTTTTTGTCAATTCGTCTTGTTTGGTTTTGGTTTTGGTGTTGTTTTTGGTTGGTTTATTGGTCTTTGTTTTGGAAGACATCGATATAAAAGAAATTTGTAGTTGGATCTGAAATGAATTTGGGTTGGTGGGGTTGTGGGTTATGTGGTGGTAGTGTGAGCCATGCGTTTTGTTGCGGGAAAGATAAGGTTTGGGTGGGGTGTAATAAACAAAATTGCTTGCTGATTCAACCGCTACCTTCACTTTTTTCAATTAGATCTATTACCAAAACCTTCCGAATGGAACTGGAAATTATGCAAGTCTGTTCAGGAAATAGAGCGCAATAAACAGGAGATTGACAGGAGATCGTCTCTGAACAGACAAAAATAAAAGTAAAGAAATTCTTAACTGCAACAAGTAGCCTTGGGAAGATGTTTGTCGGGGGTCCTGGAGGTCAGGAGGTCGGAGTCCTGGCAATTTTGAGAATTTGCCAGCCAATCCACGTGTCGTTTTCAAAAGATGTTGCGTTCGTGTATATTGTTCCTCGCGCTGGGACTGACCAACGCAGCGGCCACCGACGCCGATGGGGAATCCATGTGGGGACATGTATACCTCGAGGATTCCACCTCCTTTGAATTCTTTCGTGCCACGTTTGGAGGTAAATTTCCATGCAACGACGATGGCTCTGAAGTTGTTCTGGACCCGGTGCAAACAACTGTCATCAACGACGACGACAAAGACCCACTGTTGCTGGGAGACGGTTGCGAAGCACCGACGGAATCGGTCGAGGGTAAATTTACAATCGTGTTGCGAGGTACATGTTCGTTCAATGACAAAGCCATTGTTGCTCAAAAAGCTGGTGCCCTGGGCATTATTGTTGTCAACAACGCACCGGGTCTTCTTCGTATGCCACCCGGTGTCTTGAAACAAAAGAAGAATTTTGACGTCACCATTCCTGCTGTTATGATCACCAATCTTCAGGGTCGCATGCTGTATAAATTTTTACAGCGCGATCCACTTCAACGTGTACGTCTTATTGGAGAAACCAGTACAAAAGGAAAATTGCTTCGAGTGGGGCATTGCACAACAAAGAAGAGCATGGAAGTAAATGCAGATGGTTCCATTAGGGAAAGGTCGGACAGTGCGGTCAAGATCATTGAAGGAGGAGTGTTGCATTTGGACGGGAAGGATGGCAATGGTGAAAGTGATGGCGATGGCGATGCACAAAAACATACGTATGAGTTTTTACGTGGAATGTTTGGTGGTCCTCTTCCACGCCATCCGATGCCTGTCGTTGTTGCAGACCCAATTGATGGATGTAGCCCCATTACCAATACGGAAGCCGTGGCCGGTAAACTGGCCGTCGTTGTGCGGGGCCAGTGCATGTTCACCAACAAAGGGACGAACGTGGAAAAAGCGGGTGCCCTGGGCATGATTGTGATCAATCGTGACACTTTGGACATTACCAGAATGTGGGCCGGGGAGCGTGAAATGCGTGCGATTACCATTCCATCCGTCATGGTCACCGGCGCGACAGGCGACGCACTGATGGCCAGCATCAAAGAAGACCCAGACCAGGGCATCCTAATGCGTGCATCGTCTGTGAAAAATGAACATTGGCAACAGATAGCAAAGTTTTTAAAAATTTCTGATTGGCCCGAAGATGACGATGAAAGAGAACTTTTATTCAACAAATTGGTTGAAATTCATGATCCAGAACAGAGTGCTGTGGGACATCGGGAGCGTTTGATCCTCCTTACAAATTCGTTTGAAAAAGCAGAGACTTACTACGAAAAGTCTTCTGTTGACGTTTAGAGACGTTTAACATTTAATATACACACAACAAGTACAAAACAAAAACAGTTTTTTCTAGGTTTTATTTTGATGCGCCACATTTTGTGTACGGTACACACATGTAATTAAACTTTCATTAGGCATTAGGTACATTTATTTATTTGTATACTACGTGTAATTTAATTCTACTCTACTACATGTACAAATAAATTTTAATAAATAAATGTCCAGTTACTAGTTACTGTGTAGTATTCGCCTGTCGTCGTCATCATTGTCAATTTGTCAATATAATTGTCAACAATCTTGTCCTGGCTCGTTTCCCCTCGACTTGATTCTTTCCCCAGGTACACACTACATGTGTTCATGTGGTACATGTATGTGCTACTAGAACTCAATATGTGCACACATAGTACATATACTACATGTTTGCCTATTTGCTATTTGCTTCGTCCTCCTTTCGGAGTCGTTCCGCTTCTTCTGCCAACATGGATTCAGGCACAACCGTATGAAAGAATTTTTCAAGTTTATTTGCGGTATGACACAATGGGCTCGTTGAAGGATTGTACAAGCGACAATTGTGAAATATTAATTTCATTTGGTTGCAAAAGGCTATTCGGTCGGGGTACATTCCTTCGTGCAATCTTCTGCCAAGTGTCATGAAATCAATTGGTTTTTTAATTTTTCGATGGTAATCTTTAAATGATTTGTCGACTGGCATTTGAAAAGGAAACGCATCTTTGTGGCACCGCATTTTATGCAACACTGTGCTGCACCACGTCAAAGCATCGTTTGTCATGCGATTTGCAGCATATCTGTTGAAACAGAAACAGAAACAGAAACAGAAACAGAAACAATCACATCAAGAAGGGGGGAAAAAAAGAAAACAAAGTCAACGCATGGTTCATAGTTTGAAACACACACAAACACACAAGTGAAAAAAAAACAACCGCAATGAAATACCTTCTTCGATGTTGTTCAATCCCCAAACGTGTATCCAACGATCTTTCCAATTCTACAACATCGGCATACAAGTCGGAACCATCGGCGTTGAATGTTTTACAATTTGAAAAAATCAATCGCAAATCTTTTAAAAAGGCCGTTTTGGTACGATAATAACCGTTTGTGTGGTCAACTTTGATTTTTGCTTTTCTTCCTCTTTTTTTGTTGCCTTTTGCGCCACCGGAAGAAGAGGAGGAGGACGTTGTGGCGCGTGGTCGTTCTCTTAAATTAATCGCCATGGTCGTAAAATCCATGGGTTGTTTGATCACATTGTGGTAAGACACAATGGTGTCATCGACGGGGTCTAAAAAGGGCAAACTAAGCGGGTGTTCCGTCAAAGCCGTCAACGTATCGCAACACCATTGATACTCACTTGCTGTCAAATCTGGTTGTTTACTTTCATCGTCTTCGTCGTCGTCGTTGTCTTGATCTGCTGTTGATGTAACGCGACGACGCTTTCCTCCACCACCGTCGTTTTTGTCGTCTTGACCATTGGCACCTCGTTTCGTACCACTTTTTGCACCGTTTTTGGATCGACTTCGACCACCACCCCTGCTGTTGGAACCGGCGTTTTTGTTTTTTTCTTTTTTGGCAAGAGCATTTCTCCATGCACTTCCCAAACCATTGAGTTTTCGAAGTGTCAAGGTTGATTTGGTCATCACCATTGCTTCTTTGGCATTTTGCCCCACTGTGGTTTTCCATTTTCTTTCAAATGCATTTGCTGCTTCGTAAAAGGGACTCGAAGCGTCGTTGAATGCACGGCAATTGTTGGCAATCAAATTGAAATCATCTAAAAAACCAGAGATGGATCGATAGCCCGAGCCTTGTGCTTTGTCGTGCATCGTTTGCAAATCCATTGGTTTTTTAGTTGATTGGTGGTAGAGAAGTTCAGTGTCTGGAATTGGGACACGAAAGGAAGCGGACGATGGGTCGTTTTCCACTATTGTCAACATTCTTAAACACCATTCCTTTTCGTTGCCTTTGACACAATCTTTCCATCGTTGCCATTTCATTCGTTTTGGAGGTTGAGAGGACGAAGACGAACTGTTTTTAGATCTCGATCTGGATGAACCAGTTTTGGATGTACCATGTTTCAATGTTGAAGACGTGCGCTGCCTCTTTTGGGTTGGTGGCGGTCGAACTTTAGCGGGAGACGGCATGATTAATAACTTGTGCCTGCCCGATGAATGAGAGGAAGACGTTGGTGCATGGCTATCGTAGTTGTTGTGGTTGTAATCTTGCATGTTGTTGTGGTAATGGTTGGTATTGTGGGGGTCGGCATTGCGGTCGTAATTGTTGTTGTGGTTGTGGTGGTTGTGGTGGTTGTGGTGCTGTTGATTGTTGTGGTTGTAGTTGTTGTGGTTGTTGTGGTTGTTGTGGTTGTTGTGGTTGTTGTGGTTGTTGTGGTTGTTGTGGTGGTTGTGGTGGTTGTGGTGGTTGT
>Ga0115007_10001959_pt1 | contig 12999 bp, 12 predicted proteins | sample ArcOceMetagenome_2_FD_87166 | JGI IMG/M metagenome (GOLD analysis project Ga0115007, IMG submission 87166) | Marine eukaryotic phytoplankton communities from Arctic Ocean - Arctic Ocean ARC135M Metagenome | ecosystem: Environmental > Aquatic > Marine > Oceanic | place: Arctic Ocean | collected... | reverse complement strand
AGCTCGCAACCTCGTTCAACATGCTCCGTTCTAATGATTTAATCTGGTCATACGTTGTTAATAACTACCTAAAAGGTCAGACACCGCCTCCTTTCGACATTCTCTACTGGAACAGTGACTCGACCAACCTACCTGCGAAAATGTACACCTTCTACATCAACAATATGTACCTTGAAAACGCACTGGTTAAGAAAGACGCATTAACACTCTGTGGTGAAAAGATCGACTTAGGAAAAATCAAGATTCCTTGCTACTTCCTATCCACCATTGAAGACCATATTGCCCCTTGGAAAGGCACCTTCCCAGGTACCGAACTCCTTAAAGGCAAAAATGAATTTGTACTAGGTGCAAGCGGCCACGTTGCAGGGGTTATCAACCCTGCCTCTAAAAACCGTCGTAACTACTGGATTAACGGTGAACTAGGCCAAGGCCCAGACCACTGGTTAGAATCAGCAGAGCGCCAAGAAGGCTCATGGTGGCCACACTGGTCTGAATGGCTAAAACGCCGTGCAGGCAAAAAAGTAGCCGCCCCCGAAACAGAGGGCAACGACACCTACCAAGGCATTGAAGCGGCGCCGGGTCGTTACGTCACGGTTCGAATCGACTAAGCTTAACGCACTAAAAAAGGAGCCTTTTAGGCTCCTTTTTTTTGATCTAAACGATGGACATTAATTCAACGTTCCAGCCAACGCACTAATCTCACCTTTAAGCTCATCGTCATCAGTAAAACTGGCAAACTTCTCAGATGTAGCCAGCGCATCTTTCGCCTGATCCATTTCACCTAACTCCGCCAAACGTTGTGCAAGCGAGAACTGTATAGACGCCTTATACTCATTTTCTTTAAGTGAATCAGCAATCAGAAATGCTCGCTGGTAAAGCGCTACAGCATCCACGCTATCTTCAGTAAAGTCGGCTAAGGTTTCTAAAAAAAGAGGATGGTCACTCTTTTTACCTGCATGCAATTCACATAAGGAACTTAGTTGCTCATACAGCTGATAAAACAACGTTTCATCATCTTGATCGGCCGCTGACAATAGCGCTTCAGCAAGCCGCTCTACCTGACTAAATAGATGTGCATTCACAGGCTAACTCTCCAACCAAACATCTTTGGCCCAATCCCATATTGATCCCCATTCATCCTCAATCGTATCCTCGAACAACCACAAAAATATCTGTCCGGTATCGGCGATACAATAAAATCCATTCTCATGCTCACAGATAGGAATATACTCACGCGGCATACCAATATCCCATGCCCTAGCCGCCATATCAGGAAGAAAGGTATGAGATTGAGGGTCCGCACAGGTGGCCGGCTCAATAGAGCCACAAACAATATCGCTTGCCTCAAGCAAAAATTGTTTGTACTCATCCGGTAGCGAGATAAGAATAGCCTCCTCCACGTCTACCAAATCATCATAATCAGGTAGATCTAATGGCACCGGAACTTTTTGGTTACGTTCCTGTAACAACTCAAGAATATCTTCCACTAAGCACTCCAAGCAGATGTATAAGGTTTGCAGACTAGTCCAGACGATTACATATGTAAATATCTAAAAAATTAATCACCAAAAAGCCGACAACTATAACCAAACGGAATAAAAGACATTGATATAAATCAGCCTTAGCAAACAGTGCCCACTAACCCGCCCCAAAACATACTACTTTAGGATTAGCATTACCCAAATTGCTAACGCCTTTAGACTCTCAAACCAAGACATTCGTAACAAAATCCGTATAATTCGCGCCAACTGCACTGCAACAATATAATTGGAAATAGATGTATACCTATTGTTTGCAGGCTTCTGAAGTCTCAGGTGATCACGTAATGAACAACAATCGACAGAATAATCATTACGTTAGGGCCACAAGCCCCATCGCCCGTGCCACTTCACAAACCATTATTATTATTAAAATGGCGAAGTTCCTATGACCACAAAATCAGTAGACGTATTGCTAGTCGGCGCGGGAGCTATGAGTACCGCCCTTGGCGTCATGCTCAAGCAGCTGGCCCCATCCCTAAAAATTTCTATGGTAGAACGGCTCGATGAAATTGCCGTAGAAAGCACAGATTGCATGAACAACGCGGGGACAGGACATGCCGCGTATTGTGAATTGAACTATACGCCTGAAATGGATGATGGCAGCATTAACTGTAGCAAAGCCTTTGCAATCAACGCCTCCTTTGAAGTGAGCCTACAGTTCTGGTCTTACCTGGTTCAACAGAACGCTCTACCAGAGCCTTCCCAATTTATAAACTCAGTCCCCCACCAAAGCTTTGTATGGGGTGACAAAAACGTAGAATTTTTACGTAAACGTTACGCAGCCTTAAGTGCACATCATCAATTTGATGTTATGGAATACAGCGAAGATCCAGAGGTACTAAAAGAGTGGATGCCGCTGGTAATGGAGGGCAGAAAAGAGGGTGAAAAAATAGCAGCCACTCGCGTGCGTTACGGTTCAGATGTCAACTTTGGCGCACTGGCACGCAGCATGGTCAAAAACCTTCAGGATCAAAGTGATTTTGAGCTACTGCTAAATCACGACGTTAAAGACTTTTATCAGAATAAAGATAAAACCTGGGCTGTCACCATTAGAAACAAAGAAAATAACGCGTTCGACGTTATTAATAGCCGTTTTGTCTTCTTAGGCGCCGGCGGTGGTGCATTGCCTCTGTTACAGAAAACAGGCATACCCGAAGCCGATGGCTATGGCGGCTTCCCTGTCAGTGGGCAATGGTTGGTTTGCAAAAACCAAGCGATCGTAGAACAGCACGGCGCTAAAGTTTATGGGGCGGCCCCCATTGGCGCACCACCTATGTCAGTGCCCCACCTAGACACACGCATCATTGATGGCAAAAAGTCGCTTTTATTTGGCCCCTTCGCTGGTTTTACAACCAAGTTCCTCAAAAATGGGTCTTTCTTCGATTTAATCTCAAGCATGAAGTTTAATAACCTTAAACCTATGCTATATGTTGGCGCTACCAACATGGATCTAACCCGCTACCTCATTAGTGAAGTCATGCAGACACACGGCTCTCGCGTCATGTCCCTCAGCAACTTCATACCGGAAGCGAAGGAAAACGACTGGGAAATTTCTCACGCCGGTCAGCGCGTGCAGATCATCAAGAAAGATGAAGATGGCAAAGGTAAACTGGAATTTGGCACGGAAGTGATTACCGCTGCGGATGGCACCTTAGCCGCGCTGTTAGGTGCCTCTCCAGGTGCATCAACATCGGTTAGCGCAATGCTAAACATTGTTGAAACCTGCTTTAAAGAAAAAATGGCCACGCCCGAATGGCAAGCAAAAATCAAAGAGATGATCCCATCTTACGGTCACGACCTGACCCAAGACCCCGAGCGTCTAAAAACGATTCGCGAATATACCTTATCAACCTTAGGACTCGACCCTGAAAAAAATTCGAGTTCCCCACAGGTCGCTTAAGCGAATCCCATTGATACTCGCTCACAACAGGTATGCCTAACGGGAAAAAGGCCGGTCTTTAGATCGGCCTTTTGCTTTACGGCTTGCCAACGTACAATGAGCCCCCGTTTTTTGGTATAAAGCAGCAGATAATATGCAATGCAGAGAAAAGTGTGGCGCATGTTGTATCGCCCCAAGTATAAGCAGTTTACAGAAACCCGCTGGGGTTAGGTGTCAGCACTTAACAGACGCATTACGCTGTGGCATCTTTAATCAGCCAGAGAGACCACAGGCCTGCGCTAACTTTCAAGCAGAACAAGATTTTTGTGGTAATTCGGCACAAGAAGCCCTACAAATACTCGAACTTTTGGAACGGAGCACGCGTTAAGACATCCGTACTAACCACCCCTTAGGTAGACTTACATATAGCGTCTTTAACACATAATTACCGTCCATTATCGTTACTGGAGCAGCGCTCTGAAATACCTTGCTGAAATCAAGTTACTACTCAACCTAGGCTTTCCCATTGCGATTGCGCAGATAGCGCAAACCTCAATGGGGTTTGTCGATACGGTTATGGCAGGCCGGTTTAGCTCAACCGACCTAGCGGCGGTATCCTTAGGCGCGAGTATCTGGTTGCCCATTATCATTGCATGCCAAGGCATATTAATGGCCACCACACCTATGGTGGCCCACTTTGTTGGGGATGATAAACCCCACCAAGCCCGCGAAACCTTGCACCAAGGATCACTGATCGTCGTCATACTTTGTGTAGGTACTATGTTTCTTCTACATAATTGCGGCCCTATCTTAATATTCATGGATGTTGAAACACACTTAGCCGCCTTAACCATGGAATACCTTGCCGCAATTTCATGGGGTATCCCTGCGCTACTTTTTTACCAATTAATGCGCAGCTACATTGAGGGGTTTGGTAAAACCCAACCGGCCATGAAGATTGCTATTCTTGGCCTGCTGTTTAACATTCCGTTAAATTACCTTCTCATTTACGGCAAACTAGGCTTACCGGCGCTGGGCGGGGTCGGCTGCGGCTGGGCCAGTGCCATCGTTATGTGGTTAATGCTACTGGCATCGATCATCTATTTAAAAAAATCTGACACCTTTAGACAACTCTCCCCCTTTAAACATTGGCAACTGCCTGAACTCAACGCGTTTAAGCGCTATGTTGCGCTGGGCTTGCCCATAGGATTTGCACTGCTAATTGAAGTCAGTATGTTTTCAGTGATCGCCCTCTTAATAGCCGATCTCGGCGAGGTCATTATCGCCTCCCACCAAATAACGATTACATTTACGGGGCTTGTGTTTATGATTCCGCTCAGTATCTCACTTGCCCTCACGATTAGAGTTGGCCATCAGCTCGGTGGCAAAAATCCCGCTGGCGCAATTCATAGCGCAAAAGCGGGATTAATTATCACCCTCGCCATTGCTACGCTTAGTTCAGGCCTTATAGCCCTGTTCGCTACACAGATCGCCTCGCTCTACACAACCGATTTACACATCATTGAAATTGCAACCACATTGCTTACGATTGCAGCGTTCTTTCAACTATCTGATGCGGTACAAATAACCTGCTCCGGTGCACTCAGAGGCTACAAAGACACACAGTTCCCTCTTTTGCTTGTCTTTATTGCCTGCTGGATCGTCGGGCTCCCGACCGGTTACCTTTTAGGCAAAACAGATTTAGTGGTCGCACCGATGGGGCCAAGCGGCTTTTGGTTTGGACTTGTCATCGGCCTCACAATTAGCGCTATACTGTTACTCTCCCGTTTAAGATGGAAAAGCCAACAAACCTTACATGTATCGCTTTCGAAATAGCCTCAAGCTACTGTGCTGGATAGGTCTAGGGATTTTTATCTCAGGCTGTGAACCCTCATCACCTGAGGATATGCTCAATAACTATCAGTATAGAATCAGCAATGTCATGGAGGTCTCTCAGGCCGTCATCTCAGACCTTCCAACACGCCCAGCATTCCCACTTCGCCGTCACTTAATTTATCCCACGCTGGAGGTGAGAGAGGGGCTCCTCGATGTCATCAACTTAAAAACATGTAACCTATTACCACTGATCGCAGAGCGTAATAGCTCCTTGGGAAAAGTCTATGCCCCCTCGCAAAAAATGCGTTATGAATTAACCTTTTATCATGCGATTGGCCAATGCAAAAAAGCCTTAGAGGATACGCCCACAGCCGATCAAGCGCTTTTAGCACAAGTCTCGTCCATCTATCAGGCAAAACATGACAACCTACCGGCAGAATTATGGAACGGTATATTCACCGCTAAAGAGCTAGAGCTCAATTTCTCGCGCGCAAAAGAGACACTGCCCCTTATTGATGATGGCAGCAGCCAAAACAGTATTAATGCGATGAAAACTCTCATCGGCATTATTCGAGCACCACTCGCAGGTGATAGATGGGAGCTCCCCCCCGCGTTAGATACGATCGAATCCAGCTATAATGTTTTATACAACAACCGTTCAGGACCTAAAATTCTCAGCTCATTGCAGCTACTCACCACGCATTTGTCTCAGGCTTCAGATACATTAGAGCGCGGTTTACAACAAAAACAGCTCTGTTTTAACAATACCCCGTCAACAAGGGCTAAAATAATACAAAATGTGTTTTATAAATATTATATTGGTGAGGTTCAGCCCTATTTGGCTAACATACATAAATATGCGGTTGCGTGGACGGCGGTCAATAAGGAACTTATGGCTTCATTTAAAGCCTATAACTTAGAGCCTCCTGAGCAGCTTGCGAAGTACCAACACGTTATACTCTCCCATGACGAGCCTGACAGTTTATGGGCGCGCTACCTTGAAGCACGCAATAAGCATACGCAAAGCTGGCAGAAACTGCTTAAACAATGTGGCATGATGCCTAAACACAGTGATTAACCATTAGGTTGTGGACTCAATATTGAATTCAGTTCGTTCTACAGAAAAGCGCAGCTTTAGCAACAGATGCCACCTGTCACTACTGGTATTGATGTTCGCGCTATCCGGCCTAATTTTTATTCAAGTAGGCGCGGAGAGCATTCGCCTAAGCCAAGCCGATATAGAAAAACTGGGTAAAGAATATGGCGCAAAAGCACAGCGCCGCTTAGAAAGTTGGCAAAACCTGTTAACCGAGCTCGCCAACGACAGTGAGCAAGATAAGCTCGAACGCGTCAATGACTTTTTCAACCAAGTCCGCTTCATTGATGATATTAAACACTGGAAGAAAAAAGATTATTGGGCCACCCCCGTTGAGTTTTTAATCACCAATGGCGGCGACTGTGAAGACTTCAGTATTGCAAAATATTACACCCTCAAAGAGCTGGGTGTTCCTGTCGAAAAAATGAATTTAGCCTATGTCAAAGCACTAGACTACAACCAAGCTCATATGGTCTTAACCTATTACCCGGATCAAGGGGCTATTCCCTTAATCCTAGATAATATTAATGGCACAATTTTACCTGCATCAAAACGCCCCGATTTACTACATGTTTACAGTTTTAATGGTGATAAACTCTGGATATCAAAAATGGGCCGCAGAACGACACTCGTAGGCACATCAGATCGTTTAAAGCCATGGGTTAAGTTGCAATCAAGAATTGAAAACAAGGACATTAACCTGCGCTAGGTTTAATGACGAGGAGTTACACACTATGTCACTGGTAAACCAACTGATCGCCGCAATCTTTGCCATTCTTATCGGCTTGGTTTCTGGCACCTTGTATATCATGTCAGAAAGTTCACGCTCAATTTTACAAGATCAGTTGGAGTCCCACGCGCAAGATTCGGCGACCCATTTAGGCTTATACCTTGGCCCTTACATGGCAAAGAATGATAGCGCGACAGTCGAGACAGCGGTAAACGCCATTTTTGATAGTGGCTTCTACCAGCAGATCATTGTCACCAATGCAGAACAAGGCATCCTCTTTGAAAAAACCGCGCCCTCCAAAGTCAGTGATGAAATTCCCACCTGGTTCCAAAACTTAGTGGTGATTACGCCTCCCTCAATGTATCGAGATGTGACCTACCAATGGCAACAGGTAGGCAAAATTTATGTACGCAGTAGTGCCGACTACGCCTATGACAAATTATGGAAAGGCGCTCAAGACAGTATCATCCTATTTGTCTCCCTCTCGATTATCTGCCTGTTAGCCATCAGCAGCTTAATTCGCTACCTATTAAGGCCACTAAACAAGGTCGAACAACAGGCGATTGCGCTCTCTGAGAAGCGTTATATAGAACAAGAAAAGCTACCACGTACACGAGAGTTAAAACGGGTTGTAGAAGCCATGAACCGTATGGTCCATCGTGTCCGCGGTATGTTTGAAGAGCAAGCACGTAACATTGAAGAGCTGCGCCGGAACGCCTACCAAGATAACCTAACAGGCCTCGCCAACCAAAGGGCGACCATCGCTCAACTGGCTGAACGCATTGATTACCGTAAAGATTTTGGTAAAGGCACCCTGTTCAATATCCATTTAATCAATCTACAAGAGATCAACCACAAGATCGGGATGGATAAAACCAACAACTTGCTGAAACATCTCGCCATACAGCTCCAAGATGTATCACGACAAGCGGATCAAAGTGTTCTAGGGCGCATGACAGGGGCTGACTTTGTGCTATTAACTAGCCACCTTAATAAAGATCAGCTAAAACGTAAATTAGACAAGGTCGACCAAGAAAGCCGTAAATTATTAGCGCAATTTATGGATACTGAGATTTCCTATCCGGTCATCGGGGTCGGTAGCTGCGAATGCAGTGATCTAAGCAATAGTAGTCAGCTACTCTCAGAAGCAAGCCTCGCCAGCGAAGAAGCCGTTAAAGACGGCGTCCTTTGGAAAGAGTATAACGGCGAAGCGAAGCAATCGGTTGACCCACAACCCTCCGACTGGAAACAACATGTCGCCAATGCGATCAACCAGCGGAAGATCTTCCTACAAGTGCAGAGCGTGTTTAATAAAAGCCCTAACTCCATGCCCATTCAAGACGAGATCTTTGCCCGTATTTTAGACCGTGACAATCAAGCCACATCGGCAGGCGAATTTATCAACCTCGTTAAAGAGCTTGGACTCATGGCTGAAATGGACCGTGCCGTGATAGAGCTCGCACTACAAAAAGCAGACACCGCCGCCTGCCCTCTCACGATTAACTTAAGCCACGAAGCGGTGCAAAGTGATGATTTCATCGCGTGGTTATCTGCCCGCTTAAAAGGAAAGTCTCTGGCCGGAAAAATACTCTTTGAACTGGATGAAACCGGTGTATTAAACAATACCGATGCCATAACACACTTCCGAAAATCACTAAAAGAACTCAATATAGGTTTTGGTGTCGATCACTTTGGCGTTCACCCTAATGGGTTCTCCTACCTATACTCCGTGCAGCCTGATTATGTGAAAATTGATGGTTCACTGATTCGAGAAATAGACCAAAACGCAGAAGATCAATTTTTTGTTAGCAGCCTGATCAGCGTTGCTCATAGCTTAGATATAAAAGCCTATGCTGAACATGTAGAACGGGAAAGCCAACTCCAACTATTAACCCAACTTGAAATTGATGGCAGCCAAGGCTATCTACACGGTTCGCCGAGAAAACTCAGTTAAGCAGACCTCAGACATAAAAAAACGACGGCATTGCCGTCGTTTTTTCTATCAATAAGCGACCTTAGCTACGATTAACTAACATCTCTAACTTCATGCTTAAGCGCTCTTCACGCTCCTGCTCTTGACGTTTTTCCTGTCGCGCTTTATTGATCTCTTTTAGCTTCTGCTTAGCATGTTCAGACTCTTCTTTTGTTACAAGACCTGCCGCTTCGCCATTAATATCAATACGCTCCGCCCCTTCACGCAAAGAGCGGTAGTAATTTAGAGCGCGCACATAACTGGCTAAAGCCCTTTTGATCTTGTTTTTTGCAACCTTTTCGTCAGCGATCAGATCTTCCTGAATACCGATTTTAAGAGGTCTAACATTCTTACGATCAAAGGTTTTTGGGTACGCTTCCATCAACTGCTGCAGGGCAGCCATATTAGCAGCACGGTTTTTGGATTTCGCCTTTGGCGCTTTATTTACTACGTCATTCACCTTGTTAGCCTCGGACTGGAACACGTTACTGATAAGTATGTTCTGCTGTTTTTCAGCAGATTCAAGCAATTGTTCCAGTTGATCAATTAATTGCTTGGTTTCAAAAAAAATCTGATGGATATCAGAGTTAACCTTTGCGGATATAGTACCCAAAAAGCTCATGATCTATGTACTGCTCCACCAACTCATGACCTAAAAACTGACAAAACTTCGGAATATCTCGCTGAGTAGAAGGATCCGTTGCAATTATATGCAGTATCTCTCCCGCTCGCATATCCCTAACATGGTTATGTAACATCATAACCGGCTCAGGGCAATACAAACCCTGCGCGTCTAGAATATGATCCGCTTTGATATCAATCATCTTCCATCTCTTGCACAAAGTTGCGTATTGTCTCAAATTACCCATGACAGAAAAAGCGATTTAACCCGAATTACTGAACTAAAATCGCTTTTATGCGATAAATAAACCATTCTATAAGGCAGATAAGTTATTTCAGAGGGAGATCGCTATGATCAGAGTCATGATTGAACGCCATATAGCTGATGAACTAATCATACACTACGACAAAGCCGCACGAGAAACCCTGCAACGCGCCATGCAAGCACATGGGTTTATCTCCGGTGAGGCATTACAGAACGTTAAGGATCATAACCACCGGCTCGTCATCGCCACTTACAGAACCCTACAAGACTGGCAACGCTGGGCCAGCTCGGAAGAGCGCCTAGAGATGATGGCAATGATTAACCCGATGCTAGAACACGAAGAAAAAATAACGGTTTTTGAGCACTAGAACACTCTTGATCTTGCGTATTCAACCTAGCGAATACGCAAGAGACAAGTAATCTCGTCCCTGTCATGGTAAAGATGCTTTGCACTAAGCTCATAACCCAGCCCCGCCTTCATAAACCGCTCAGCGATCAAATTAAAACACGCAACCACCTCTTGATAGCGTTGTTTCATCGGCAATTTAAGGTTAAAGATAGCTTCTGAGCACCAACCATTTATCACCCAATCAGCAGCCATGTCCGCTGTTTTAATCGGCTTATCCACCACGTCACAAACCATTAAATTGACCGGTTGATCTGGAATGAATTTATACGCATCTTCTTGGACGTGGTTAACCTGCCCCGTCTCCATTAAATCAGGCTGCATCGGCCCATTATCAACAGCGGCCACAAACATACTCCGCTGCACAAGCTGCCAAGTCCAGCCACCCGACGCAGCGCATAAGTCACCGGCACGAGAACCATGTGCTAATCACTCATGCCACTCATTTTTAGGGATAAACCAATGCCATGCTTCCTCTAACTTCAACGTGGAACGGCTAGGCGCTTTTTTCGGGAACTTCAAACGCGGAATCCCCAGTGGCCAAGGCGCAGAATTAGCCACGGCAGAATAGCCAATATAGATATCGCTACCCGTCAGCACAAACAACACTAAGCGTAAGGCTTTATCGGGTTTCTCTTTCTGTAGAAAGCCCGATTTACGTAACGTTTGCGCTAACGCTGAACCGAACTTACGCGAAAATGTCGCTAACTCACGACCATCAGTCGTATCAGGGTGCTCGACCCAAAGATCAGAACAAGTGGGAAACCCCTGAATATAGGCTTCAATTTGAGACACCCGATCCTCTCGTTCTAGTTGCTGACAGTCACCGCACGCCATCCACTGACGGATAAATATAAACTCACGAAAACGAAGCTCACGTACCGCCTTCTCGGCATAACCCTCTTGTTGAATATGAAAAAACAGATAACCGTCATTTTCATTTAGCGTGCAATAACCATAGATACCTACCGACCCGCACTGGTCCGTAATTTCAGCCGCTGCTTCTTTTTCGAAACCGGAACGACACTGTAAAAGCAAACGATTAATAAGGCTCAACGCACCCAATCCTTGATAAAACTAACGCTATAATTAAGATGATCATCATGAAGAAAACCGGATATTTTTCTAGGTTTAAGATCATGATCGCCATCCTCTAACCAATGCACGGACACTGATGGAGGCAGATTGTACTGAGTTACTTCAGAAAATGAACCCATACGATCCCTCGTTCCTTGAAATATATGCAGCGGCTTAGTTATTTCAAACAGATGATCTACACGCAGCTTATCGGGCTTACCCGCAGGGTGAAACGGGTAGCCAAAAACAAAACATCCACTTGCCGAAGAGGCTTCAAATAACATTGAAGCAACACGCCCACCCATTGACTTCCCTGCTAAAAAGAGCGGCACATCCTCATCAAACTGAGCAATAATCTCCGCAAAGTAAGCTAATAGCTTAGGCATAGGATCAGGCGGTCTACGTTTACCCGTTGCTGTAATTTTCTGCATATAGGGAAATTCAAAGCGAACCACCTCAAAGCCCTGAAGCACAAGTTTATCGGCGATAACCCCCATAAACTCACTCCTCATACCTGCCCCAGCACCATGCGCCAGAATGACCCTACCTTTTACAGGCTTTCCACTTATTAACACTCAGTTCGCCCTAACCCGCTAAAAGAGGTGGATTATTGCACGAATCGAAATTGATTTATGTCAAATAAAGCCCCGAAAAGGACCTTATTCTTTTTTACAAAATGTAGATATAGATCAAAAAAAATCAGTAAATGGATTTTAATTCAACGGAAACGATCACACCCAATAATAAAATAATGCTTATATTTCAACACTTTATAAAATAAACCGCGACCTAAGATGTAATGATAGTATACCTAGGTCGACATTGTGCTCCTGCGACAATATGCCCCAGTTAATCTCCTAAATACATTGATAATACGGGCTTATTCCCAGATAATTGCCAGCGAAACTCAAATTTCCATAATCTAGCTTGTTGATGAGAGTCTGACATGAGCACAGCAACTGAACACCCCACCTACAATTATAAAGTGGTGCGCCAGTTCGCCATAATGACAGTAATATGGGGTATCGTCGGTATGACCGTCGGTGTCCTAATCGCTGCACAATTGGTTTGGCCTGCACTAAACTTTGATACCGCATGGTTGACCTATGGTCGTCTGCGTCCACTGCATACTAACGCAGTTATTTTTGCATTCGGCGGCTGCGCCCTGTTTGCAACTTCTTACTACGTTGTACAGCGTACCAGCCAGCGCCGCCTGATCTCTGATGGTCTTGCAGCGTTTACGTTCTGGGGCTGGCAGGTTGTAATTCTTGCAGCTGCTATCACATTACCTCTAGGCCTGACCTCTTCTAAAGAGTATGCAGAGCTAGAATGGCCAATCGATCTACTGATTACAGTAGTTTGGGTGGCTTATGCGATAGTGTTCCTTGGCACAGTGAAGATGCGTAAAACATCTCACATCTATGTAGGCAACTGGTTCTACATGGCCTTTATCATTACAGTTGCAGTACTGCACATTGTAAATAGCATGGCAATCCCCGTCACAATGTGGAAGTCATACTCTATTTACCCTGGTACTGTCGATGCGATGGTTCAGTGGTGGTACGGTCACAATGCT
>Ga0115007_10001958_pt1 | contig 13000 bp, 6 predicted proteins | sample ArcOceMetagenome_2_FD_87166 | JGI IMG/M metagenome (GOLD analysis project Ga0115007, IMG submission 87166) | Marine eukaryotic phytoplankton communities from Arctic Ocean - Arctic Ocean ARC135M Metagenome | ecosystem: Environmental > Aquatic > Marine > Oceanic | place: Arctic Ocean | collected... | reverse complement strand
TTGTAAAGGAAGCAAGACGAAAGGACTTCTTTGATAATTAAAACTATAAAATTCTGAGTATCTTGTGGTGTTCATCTCTTACGTAGCTTGAGTATGTCCTGCAGTACGCAGTAGTAGAACTGGAGTCGATTGAATAATGGTGAATCTGACGTTAAAGCAGAAAGTGTTTTTGTTAACACTCATACCGCTCATTGCTATTTTGGGTATTGTTATGTTTGTTGCGAATATGCAATTAAGAGTGGTGGGTGAGCATCAAATTGAGGAGTTTCGTGCGGAACTGCTAGAGAGCAAACATAATGAGGTAAAAAATTATGTTGAGCTTGCGCTTTCTTCAATAGAGCATATTTATGATCATTCGTATGCGGGTGATCAAGCAGGGCAAGAAAAAGCACTAGAGATTTTGACCGAGTTAAGTTACGGCAAAGGGGGGGACGGTTATATATTTGTTTATCAATATGATGGTACGAACTTAGCCACGCGGCCTAAACCTGAGCTGAAAGGTAAAAACTTAATCGACCTTAAAGATAAAGATGGCGTTTTGATTGTTAAAGACCTGATTGATCATGCGAAAGGTGATGGTGGTTTTGTTCGCTATATGTGGGTTCAGCCTTCTCAAAATAAGGACGCCCCTAAGTTGAGTTATGCAGAGGGCTTAGATAAATGGCAGTGGATGGTTGGCACTGGGTTCTATATTGATGATATTGATAATCAGATATTGGCGGCTAACAAAAAACTAGAAGATGAAATTGACCATACTTTGATGGTGTTTGCGTTGGTAGGCGGAGGCTTTTTGGTTGTGTTTGGTCTATTGGCCGTTATGTTTGCGAATGGAATTGCTAACCCTCTGGCGAAAGCGGCAGCAACCTTAACTGAGATTGCAGAAGGAGGGGGTGATTTAAGTAAGCGGCTGGATACTACAGCTAAAGGTGAGGTCGCTGATGTTGCGTATGGCTTTAATACCTTTGCGGCTAAAATTCAAACCTTAGTGAGTGAAGTTAAAAGTGTGATTGATGAGCTGTCCCGCACCTCTCAGCGCATGACCGGTGTTGTTGATGAGACCCGGACCGAAGTGAATGATCAGCGCCGAGAAACAGAACAAGTGGCGGCCGCTATTCATGAAATGGCAGCGGCGGTACAAGAGGTGTCGACGAATGCAACCAATGCGTCCCACTCAGCTCAGGTAGCGGATGAGTCAGCGCAGGGGGGGCAGCAAGAGGTTAATGAGACCATCGCGTCCATTGAGTTGTTACAAGGCAGTGTTAATGCCGCATCTGATGTTATCGCACAACTTGATCGTGATTCTGAACATATCGGTACTGTGATTAATGTGATTAAAGAAATAGCAGATCAAACGAATCTGTTAGCCTTAAACGCAGCGATTGAAGCGGCGCGAGCGGGAGAGCAAGGGCGAGGTTTCTCGGTGGTTGCCGATGAAGTACGTACATTGGCGACACGGACTCAGCAGAGTACGGATGAGATACAGTCGATGATCGAAAAATTACAGGCGGGCGCACGTAAAGCGGTCCATGAGATGGAGAAAAGTCGCGTTCAGACAGAGAAAACTGTCGAGAAGGCGAACCATACCGGCTCAAAACTGGATCATATTACCGCCTCTGTTGGGGATATTAGTGCAATGAGCACGCAGATCGCGACGGCGACAGAAGAGCAAACGGCGGTGGCGGATGAGCTCAGTCGTAGTATCCAGCACATTGCTGATATCTCAGAAAGAGCCAGTGGCACAGCCGATCAGTTGGCCGCTACCACAAGTGAGGTATCCCAGTTGGAGATGCGTTTAAGCACTTTGGTTAATCAATATAAAGTGTAGGCGGGATTAACGCATGGGGAAGATACCAACGGCCTTATCAGGCTTTTAAGTACAAGATAAGCCCCGTTTAGGCTGTTCTTTTTAAGGGGAATTGCCTAAGCCAACGCCGCTGTTGGACCGGTTCTAACAGCGGCTTTTTTGTGCGTTTTAGCTAGAGCAATTGCTTGATTATTACTTAGACGGTGCGGCAAATGCTAAGGGGTTATAGTGAAGGCAGTTTCGCCCTTTCTGTTTAGATTCTTAGAGTGCGGTGTCTGCCGCTTCAATAATTGCAGCGTAATCATGCTCAATGGACGTTACATTTTCAGGGTTAAGCGTACTGTATCCAATCGATACAGTAACGGCTTGGTAGGTGGCGTCGGGTGCGTGTGTTAGGTTCAGTTGCTCTACGGTTTTAAGCAGCTTATATAAAAGCTTTCTCGCACCATTGGTATCTGTGTGGGGGAGGATAAAGGCAAACTCCTCCCCTCCATACCTTGCGGCCATATCCGCTGGACGTTTTACACTTTCACCTAACACCTTAGCGATACTTTTTAGACATTCATCCCCAGCAATGTGGCCAAAATGATCGTTATATTTCTTAAACTCGTCAATATCGATCAAGGCGACAGTTAGGGGGTGTGTTGCCCTAAGCGCGCGTTTAAATTCGATGATGACTTGTTTGTCAAATGCGCGTCGGTTGGCAAGGTTTGTCATACTATCGGTGTGGGCTTGCTTATCGAGTAATTGAATGGCTCGGTGATAAGCTAAATGGGTTTTGACTCGCGCAGACACAACCCTTGGATTGAGTGGTTTAAGAATATAATCCGCAGCGCCGACATCAAATACTTTTTCTTCAAAGCCCACCTCAATGTTGCTGGTAATAAAGAGGATGGGGATTTCCGCCGTTTCTGGGTCCTGCTTTAGGCGTGCGCAGATATCTAAGCCATTGATGTCAGGCAATCCCATGTCCAATAAAATCAGGTTGGGTGGAGTTTCATTGATCATTATTAAGGCTTGTTCAGCATCTAGTGCAAAACGGATCCGCCCAAATTCTTCTAGGGTTTTCTTTAATGCGATGACGACCGTGCTGTCATCATCAACAATTAATATATCAGGACATTCAGTGTATGCACTTAGCATAGTTTATCGCGTTCCACGTGTTTGGATAAGAGATTCAAGCAAGGTGATAGCGTGTTTATAATTGAGCTGTGTCAGGCTCTCTTGCAGCTGTATAAAGCGTTCATCACCGAGTGCTTCACGAATTGATGCACTGTGTGTGTCTATTTTATCTAAGGCGTTTAGATCTTGCTCTGCTAGTAGCCTTAAAATATGTTGTACGGTTTCTTGCTTGAGAGGGGGAGCATCGGTTTTTATGGCCGAAGCGTCAAGCTTTTCTTTCCGCCATTGCGCTACTGCTTCGGCACTGTCTGTTTTTAAGTTGAGTAGTGCGTCCGCAAGCTTTGTTAATAAATCATTTGCCGGTTCATCTTCTGTTCGTAACGCTGTTTCTACTTTGGCTGAAAGTTGGTGTACCTCCTCGGCTCCGACCATGCCTGACGCACTTCTTAGTTTATGCACTTGAGAGGCGACCTTAAGGCGTACATCACTGGATTGGTGTGCGTCTAGATCTGCTTTAGGTGGTTTGGTTAGGTTGTTATGCTCGGTTAGCAACGTATCTAATGTGGTGAAAAACAGTTGCCTATCATTGAGTAATAGGTTTTTCGCTTTATCAATATTCAGTCCGGCAATAACGGGCCATGCATGATCGTTTTCAGCTGTAAACTCATCGATCGGATGCACCCTTATTGTTGTACCTCGATAGGCGGCTATTAAGGTGCGTAAAACATTAATGAGTTTTGTGGGATCGATCGGTTTAGTCAGAAAGTCATTCATACCGGCTTGCAGTGCTCGATTTTTTTCTTCTATTAACGCGCCAGCCGTCAATGCGATGATCGGTAAGGCGTTTAGACCTAAATCCTGACGTGCTTGCTGTGTCGTTTCAAGGCCGTCGATGCCGGGCATTTGGATATCCATCAATACGGCGTCATAGTCTTTAGCGGAGGTTTTTAATAGGCTTAGCGCCTCTTCTCCATTGTGTGCGGTTTGTACTAGGGCGCCGTTGTGCTCCAATATATGACTAACCACCACGAGGTTCGTCTCACTATCATCGACGACGAGTATATGTGTACCGACTAACCATTTAGCGTTTACGGCTTCGATACTCGAAGAGTCAAATACACGCTCCATGTTGCCAGTATGCTCTATCATAACATCATTTACGGCATTGAATAAGGTGGATGCTTTGACTGGTTTGAGTAAGAAGTTGTGTATCACATTGTCTACATCGAGGGGTGTAATACTGTCTTTATCGTGCGCAGATACCATCAGTACAGCGGGAATCTTATCGTCTCCAATTTGATTCGCTAATGTACTAATCGCACTAATGCCATCCATGATAGGCATCTGCCAGTCGGTAATGATCACATCAGGTGGTCGCAGCTGACTCTCTTTACGTTTTAGGTAGGTTTCAACAAGCTCGGTGCCATCCTTTACTATTTTAGTACGCCAGCCGAGCGCGTGTGCCATGCCCTGTAGTTGTTTAGCATCGGCAGGGTCATCTTCGGCAATGAGGACAAAAAGTGTTTGGCTTTGGTTTTCCTGTAAAGCCGTTTCTTCGGGGGTTTGAACATTAAAGGGTAGGTCTACCCAGAATGTGCTACCCACATGCTCGGTGCTTTCGACACCCACGGTTCCCCCCATTAAGTGAGCGAGCTGATGCACAATAGATAAGCCTAAGCCTGTGCCGCCAAATTGACGGGTCGTGCTTGAGTCCGCTTGAGTGAACGGGGTAAACAGGTGTGCATGTTTGTCTTGTGGAATACCTATCCCCGTATCAGTGACACTTAAGCGAACGTAAGTAACGTCTGTTAGCAATGTGCCTTCTGCTTCGGTGTTTACGTCAGCGGAAATAGAGATGTGGCCCGTTGTTGTAAACTTGAGAGCATTGCTGAGTAGGTTAACTAAAATTTGACGTAGCCTTAGGCTGTCGGTCACCACCCAGTCGGGCAGGTCAGGGGAGAGTTCTATATTGAAGGCTAAGTCTTTGGCGTCGGCCTGTAGTATGAATACGCTGGAGACCTCTTCAATCAACGCTCGCAGTTCGACTGGGTGTGTATCTAACTCCATCGCATTTGCTTCTATTTTTGATAAGTCCAACACGTCATTAACAATACCCAGTAACGATTTGCCAGACACTTGGATCTTTGAAACTAACTGGTGTTGCGCGTCTGTCAATTGATCTTCGGCTAATAGGTAGCTAAGCCCGATGATGGCATTGAGTGGTGTGCGAATTTCATGGCTGGTGTTGGCTAAAAACGCGCTTTTAGCATCGGTTGCCATTTCTGCATGGCGTAACGCGGTACGTAGCTTTTGTTCATTCGCCAGCCTTTCAGTGATATCACGTACGGAGGCCGATATCAGTACTTTTTCATCCAGTTGCATGGCGCTTAAGCTGATTTCTATTGGGAACTCATTTCCATCCGATGTCAGGGCAAAGAGTTCTTCATTATTACCAATGCAGATGGCTTTAGATTGTTGCAGATCGTCCATTATCTGGGCTTTATGGGTGTCGCTAAAGCTATTCGGTAATAATTTTTCTATTGATTGCCCTTCCAATTCAAGCGGTGAGTAGTCAAACATTTTGACGGCTTGGGCATTGACCAGCTGAATGATGCAAGCCTCATTCATCACAAAGGTGGCATCGGGGGCTGATTCTAAGAGCGCCTTGAATTGTGCCGTTTCTTTCTGTCGTTGAGCCTCTACCTGTGCGTTCCATATATCTTTTTGACGTATTTTTGCCGTCAACCATATCCAATATTGGATGGTGACACTGATCAATACGGCGATTAGAAGAAGAGCAATAACGCCGTTAAACGGCCAAGCGATGCTGCTGAAGACCGAGTAGAGAGGCTTTGTGCTGTAAATGTTTAAAACACGGTGATTCGGACCATTACCGAGCATTAATTGACTGTGTTCGCCTAACACATCGCCTATCGCTCCTTGCCAGATCTTTAAGTTCAACCGGTCTAAGCCATAATCAGATGCTGAGGGGGTAAATTCGTCTTGCCAGCGATGAGAGAAACCATGTTCAAAGGTAAATGATTTTGATGCGTTTGGGTGATATAAAAACTCGCCCTGCATATTGGTAATATAGACCTCTGTTTCGGGGGGAAGGTTGCTGGCAGCCATTTTTAGTAGGTGGTCAGCGGTGACATTGATAATGAAAATGCCAAGAATGCTACCATCCTCATGGAATAAGGGGGTAGAAAAGCGCCAAACCGGCTGTTCAGGTTGTTCTATTTTTCCACGTTCACGGTTGAGGTTGATGTCTGAGTTGTAGACGTTATTCGCCCCTACTTGTAGGGTTTTTTCTATATATGGCTCATTTATCTTCGATTGAAGTAATGCCTGATCGAACACGATAAGTTCATCGTTAAGGCGTTGAACTTTGACACTTTCTTGCCAATCATCCGTCGCTTTAATAAAACGTACTTGAAAGACATCTTTTTTGGACAGCATATAGGCTTTAAAGGTTTCTTCTAGTTGCTCGTGCCAGCGTTGTATAGCCGCATTAAACTCTTCTGGGCTGGTAATGTTTGTATGGAGGGTTTTCAATATTTCCGTTGCGGGAGTGCTAGCAAGAAAGAGAATATCACGGCGATATTGGCTTACTTCTTTAGTCAGGTATGAAAGGGCCGATTCATTTGTTTGTAAAAGGTCATTACGTGCTTCTTGAAGCTGGTTTTGTACAATTAATCCGCCTGAGACTATGCCTATCAGCGCAATGGTAAATAAGATGAATGGGTAGGAGCGCTTAAAGCGATCGATTTTAAAAAAAGCACGTACGCTCTGAAGGTCAACACGGTATGTTGTATTTTCATCATCTTCTTCTGCTGAGTCCGTGCGCAGTATATTGATCACAACTAAGACGCAGAAGGTTAAGCTTAAACCTAGGATGATTATCCAGCCTAGATTCCATGGTTGTATTCGGCTCGCTGCCTCAGCAGAGGGGGTTAGCTGTAATTTCCATTTTTGACCATACAAATAGATGGTTTGAGTAACGCTATGTTTACGTTGGTTTGGCGGTGTTGCTTGATCATGTGAACGATAAAAAGGTTCACTTTCTTTAAGATTGGTTAGTGTTATAAAGGCTTGGTCTGTTAAGTCGTGTAGGTTCGTGAGTACATCATCAATCACTAAGGGGGCATAGACCCAGCTAGCGACTAGCTGTTCTCGGGCGTCTGAGGTGTTTTGAGGTGTGTTGTTAGCGTAAACAGGGAGCAAGATAAGTGCGCCCTGACGGCTTTTTTTATTGGCTTGAACCAAGGTGATAGGCGCAGTTAAATAGGGCTTATCATCCCTAGCCGCTGAGATGGCGGCGGCACGTCGGTTTTCTTCCGAGCCTATATCTAGGCCCATGGCTTTTGCATTCTTGTCGATGGGGTAGATGTATTCTATGACAAAGCGATCACGGTCATGGGGTGTCAATGTGCGGATCGTAAAGTCAGGGGCGCCATCTTTGCGTGCTTGAGCAAGAAATTGAGCCTCCTGATCAACCGTCACACGCCTTATAAAACCAAACCCTAGGGCAGCGGAGAACTCGTGTGCTAAGTCACGACTATTGATGTAGTTCTCAAACTGTTGTCGCGTGATGCTGTTTACGCCAGCGGTGAGTATCGCGCCTCGTGTGCTGCGTAATCCGTATTCGAAGTGCTTAAAGCGCTGTTCTATCAGGTTTTCTGTTTTAGTCGCAAGATCGTGCGAATATGCATTTAAGCGGTATTCATTTTCATAGTTGAGGGCAAGGGTTACCACTACGGTCAGCAATAGGCCAACTAATAATGGAAGCCAGCAGCTAATGAAATCAATTTTGGCTATCTTTTTTAAACTCATAGGGGGTAGTTTTCTTTTATCTCATTAGCCGGAATGGGGCGTGAAAAGTAATAGCCTTGCAGCAGAGATACACCAAGGCCTTGTAGTTGCTGTACTTGATCGAGTGATTCAATACCTTCGGCCACCGATTTTAATTTCATGCTTTGTGCTAATGTGGTGATCGTCTTAACGAGTATGGCATCAGGTTCTTGGGTATTCAGTTGGGCGATAAAGGATTTATCAATTTTTAAAACGTCGACAGGTAGATCCTTTAGATAACCTAGGCAGGAAAATCCGGTGCCAAAGTCATCTATGGAGATCGAGATGCCCAGTGCTCTAAGCTGTTGCATATCGCGGGTGACTTGCTCTAAATTTTGCAGCATTAGGCTTTCTGTTACTTCTAACTCAACCAGTGCCGGGTTTACCTTATACTGGTCAATGGCATCCAGTAAAAAGGGCATAAAATGCGGGTCCAGAAACTGGACTGGAGACACATTAAGGCACATTCGAATATGACGCCCGCGGTCGCTCCAGTGTTTCAACTCGGTAAAGGCGAGTTGTATCATTCTCTCTCCCAGAGGAATAATTAAACGTGTTTCTTCAGCCAGCGGGATGAACTCAATGGGAGGAATGAGGCTCCCGTCTTCGTCCTTGATGCGCATTAATGCTTCAACGGCCTCTAAGTCACCGGTATTCGGGTTGATCATGGGTTGGTATAGCGCAACGATATTTTGATTAGCAATAGCCGATGTTAGTTGTGTATAGCGCTGACGCCTTGATAGAAAATGCAGCTCCATCTCTTCTGAATAAAAACAAAGGCCCTGATGACTTGAGTCCGTTTTTGCTCTAAGTAAAGCCGCATCCGCGTGCAGCATGAGAGACTGAGCGTCGAGTGAATCATTGGGGTAAACGCTGAGTCCCATACTCATCGAGAAGTTATGAATTTCAGGCCAAAGCGCGGTAAGTTGCATGACCTGTTCTTTAATAGTAACCGCTAAATTGGCTAAATCGCTCGGGTGCTCTAAATCTGGCACCAGCAACATGAACTCATCTGCATTATGTCGGCTCAATGTTTCATTATTCGGTAACTGAGCTTTGATACGTTGGGCTATCTTTTTAAGTAGGGCGTCACCAAACTCGAACCCAAACTCTTCGTTGATCAGCTTAAAACGATCAATGTTGAATAAGATTAAACCCAAGTGTGTGCTGTTCTTTTGGCTGCGTGCCATTTCTGCATTAAGGCGCTCCATCAGTAAAAATCGATTTGGAAGGCTCGTTAATTGATCATATTGAAGGGTGTGCGACATTTTAAGTGCCATCGCACGGGACTCATTTATATCATCAAAGACGATGACCGCCCCGGTTACCTGGCCACTTTCTGAAATAAGAGGTGCGGCGCTATCTTCGACCGCAATCCAACGGCCATTTTGTTTCATCATCTGGCAATTCAGCGCCATACCCTCCACTCTATTTTCTTTTATACAAATACGCATCGGGTTGATATGTATGGGACCGTCATCACCTATTCTTAATGGCATTATCTCTTCAATAGGGCGTCCCTGGGCATCATGTAGTGTAATCCCCGTCATTAACTCTGCCGTTGGGTTCATAAACGTTACATTGCAATCTTGATCGGTTGTAATCACCGCATCCCCGATTGAGTTAAGTGTTACTTGAGCATGTCGATAAACCTCAAGTAATTCTCGTTCTTTGTTGCGTAACGTTAAATGTGTATTTACACGGGCGGCGACAATGTTGGGTTGTAATGGCTTAGCGATAAAGTCGACGGCGCCTTCTTCTAAGCAGCGTAGCTGATCTTCTGCGGAGTCATGGGAGGTGATAAATATGATCGGGATATCGCAGGTTTTTGGATGCTCTTTTAATTGCGCTAGAACTTGATGGCCATTCAAATCCGGCATCTCTATGTCTAACAAGATAATATCGGCACGCGTTTTTATCGCTTGCTCGACAGCGGAACAACCCTTTTGCTCAAAGAAAACCTGACCAATGTCTTTTAGAGCGTTATTCAAGAGTGTAATTTGATTTGCATCATCGTCAACTAATAGAATTCTAGACTGTGTGTTTGTGCGTGAAAACATGAACTCTCCGTGTTAACTGGCAGTGATCACTATCTTGCTTTTTTATGGCGTACAAAATGCGTCTATTACGTTTTTTATTTATGTTGAGGTTAAAGGTAAGAGTAGGCTAAGTGGTCAAAGAAAACAAAGTGAGTATCGCTTAATAAACGCTACCTTAAAATAAGAATTTCATTCTTTATGCTGCGTTAATCGCCGCTTTGTGTGGGGAGGGCAGCTGAGTGCTTTTGTTAAGAAAAATAGGCGCTTCTATAGTGGCTCTAAAAAACATGAATGGTCGTTGGCTATGGCGTTTTGACGTTTTCAGCATGGGGGTATAGGAAGAGGGTTGTTACTGTGTTTTTTTGTCACATTGCGTGGTCTCTGACACTAAGGAATAGACAATAGGGGGCTAATAGTTAGCCCCTTGTCTCTGACGCGTTCGGTTGTGCTAGTGCGTGCTACGATTGCTCAGTAAAGCATTGTGCTCTGGCTGAGTTTTGGCCGTGTAGGTGGGGGCTAAGCAGGTAACATCTCCTTTTAAGAGGTAGTTATTATCTTTGGGTAGAAAGCTCGCATCGATACCTTGTTTATCGGTGCTTTCCCGTTGCTCGACCGGTAAAAGATTATGTTCATAGGCGCCCCCTTTACAGAGTTCTCGTGCTTTGTGGTGCCACATGGCGTTGACATCGCTTAAGCTACTTTTCTTATCCCCGTAGTATTGAATTGAAAAGCGATCAGGTGTGATCGTTGCAAATTTATACCCTGAGAGACCATCAAATAAGTGGTAACTGCTATCACAACCATTTAATAAACAGCTTCCTAGTATGAGTAGGATACCTTTGTTGAGTGTCAACATGTGTTTGCTCCCTAAATTGATCTTTAATAAGTTCGCTTTTTCACTACAGATATGAAGTAGATCTTGGTAATTAGGATAAATTAGGTTGATTTTTCGTTACAGATTTAGAATTATGTTTATTATTCATATACAGATTGGCTTTTTTTCAACTGTTATGTACGAATTTTATAAATCTGTATTACAGAGTTAAGGTGTCATGGTGTTTTTTTATGAAACTGTATGAACGATTGCTAGAAGAGCTGAGTGTGCGTATTGAACAGGGCTATTATCCTGTTGGCAGCAAGATGCCGTCGATTCGTGCGTTGAGTAAAGAGCGCGGTGTGAGCATTTCAACGGTACAGGAAGCCTATCAGCGGTTAGAAGAGCGAGGGCTGGTTGAGGTTAGGCCTAAATCTGGTTATTACGTACAAGGCCGTTTAGTTGCTCCGACACTGCCTGAGGTTAGCCGACCCGCGCAACGGCCACTTGAGGTCTCCCATTGGGAGCAGGTTTACCATCTTTTAAATACTGAAAAGGGTGAAGGGCATCTGTCATTAGGCACAGCCATGCCTGATATTAGTTCGCCAACCCTTAAGCTATTAAAAAAATCGTTAGCTGATGCGGCCAAGCGAGTGGACGATAGCTTTATTAACTACTGTGACATTCGTGGTTCGGAAAAGCTCAGACGGCAGATCGCCCGTCTTGCGTTAGATTCGGGGTGTAACCTTCATCCAGATGAGATCATTATTACCAGTGGTTGCCAAGAGGCGTTGGTGTGCAGTTTACGGGCGACAACAAATCCAGGGGATGTTGTCGCAACTGACTCCCCTAGTTTTTATGGTTCCACACAAGCGATTAAAGCTTTGGGCTTAAAGGCCTTAGAGATTCCGACCCACCCGGAAACGGGAATAAGTCTTGAAGCGTTGGAGTTAGCCTTAGATCAATGGCCGATTAAAGCGATTCAAGTGACACCTACCTGTAATAACCCGTTGGGATACACGATGCCGGAGGAGCGGCGTAAGGCGCTTTTACGCTTAGCACAGCAGTTTGATGTACCTATTATTGAAGATGATATTTACGGTGATCTTTTTTATAAATCCCCCCGGCCTCGGACGATTAAATCGTTTGATGATGAAGGGCGGGTGCTGCTATGTTCCTCGTTTTCTAAGACCCTTGCTTATGGGTTACGTTTGGGATGGGTTGCGCCAGGGCAATGCACTGAGCGGGTACTGCATAAGAAGTTTGTATCGACGGTGAGTAACCCACCTATTCAGCAAGCCGCCGTGGCTGAATTTATCGCGCAAGGGGGTTATGAGCGCCATATGAGAATTATGCGAGCACAGTATCAGCAAGCCCGTGATCTTATGATCGATCTGGTTGAGCGGAATTTTCCGCAGGGGACGCGTATTAGTTATCCTGGGGGCGGCTATCTGTTGTGGATTGAGCTGCCTGTCGAAGTGGATACGATTAAACTGAATAAAGCGTTAGAGAGGCATAATATCAGTATCGCGCCGGGGGTGATCTTTTCTGCATCCGGCAAATATAGAAACTGCATGCGTTTAAGCTTTGCTAAAAAACCGGATGCTGCGGTAAAACAGGCGATAGAACTCATGGCAGCGCAGATTCAGAGCCTCTTAAACGAGGCATGATCTGCGATTGTCATGATGAACGGTAGGTTTAGTACTGTTTTAAGCGGCTGAGCGATGAGGAGAGGGAGAAGCCTAGCTTTAGGTTGAGCTCCTTTGCATGCTGTTTTAGTTGTTTGCTGGTGAGCGTGTTTTCTTGCTTACCCGCAAAAATAACCCAGTTACCGCAGCTGGTGGTACAGCCTCTTATATCGGTAAATAAGCCCCGTAGAATATCAAGGCAATCTCCGGATTGGTGCTCCCGCCAGCAGTTAAGGACTAACCAGCCATTTTCTTTTAAGAGGCCATGGGCCGCGGTTAAAAACTCGGGGGAGAGTTGTTTTACATCTAACCCCTCTTCGCTATAGATGTCGCTAAAGATAATGTCAGCTTTGCGTTTATGCTCATCATGTAGAAAGTCATAGGCGTCCATATTGATCATTTCCATGCGCTTACTTCGGGGGAGGTGGAAGTATTTATAAGCGGTTTGGATAACATCTGCTCGCAGCTCAACGATCTGCTGTTTGAGCTCAGGGTAGTGGTGATGTAAACAGCTATTGAGCGCACCTGCACCCAAGCCTAAGGTGATGCAGCGTTTAGGTTCTATCATGAGCAGTGCCATTAACATCGCACGTGAATACTCATGTTGGGGTACAAGTGGCTCACTTTTAAGCCAGCAGCTTTGTTCGTCGGTATCGCCAAACGCAAGGTAACGTTTATTACC
>Ga0115007_10001957_pt1 | contig 13000 bp, 2 predicted proteins | sample ArcOceMetagenome_2_FD_87166 | JGI IMG/M metagenome (GOLD analysis project Ga0115007, IMG submission 87166) | Marine eukaryotic phytoplankton communities from Arctic Ocean - Arctic Ocean ARC135M Metagenome | ecosystem: Environmental > Aquatic > Marine > Oceanic | place: Arctic Ocean | collected... | reverse complement strand
TCTAATGTATCTCCTTTTTTCGCAAAGACAATATATGGCCTACTTGATCGTTTCGCAGCTTGTACAGTAGGAACTCGGAATGCACGAGTGAGAGGAGTTTGCTGATTGTATCGAACTTTGACCGTATGTAGAATAGGTTCCCAATCAAAAGAATTCCGTCCTTCTTTCCCACCTATAAATGGATATGGAAATAAAAGTTCATTATCAACAAAATTTTCTATATTCTTATCTGCCACAAATACACAAAAGAAATATTTTTTAAATTGCATATTCCGATCTAGAAGAGTCTCCTGAAGCTGTTCGAGGGTTAATATCTTAAGCACTTGTTGACGCGCCATTGTTGCTTCTTTGATGATTTTAGCACGTTTCTCCATTTCCTCCTTTTTAGTCCTCTGCGCTTCTTGTTGTTGTTTGTATTTCTGCTGTTGTTGTTGTTGTTGTTGTTGGCTAGTAGTTGAACCTCCATTAAAGCCTGCTCTAAAAGAACGACCTTGGTTTGGCTGCTGCCTTTTTGCGTTTTTAATATAATTATCATATCTTATTTTATTGCTTGCATTTGAAAGAAGTTCCCATGCATTGACGAGACGGTGGAAATTATCATTCGCGATTTTCTCGTCCAAATCAAGGTTCTTGTCCGGGTGTAGATCCTTTGCCTTCTGTCGATATGCCTTCTTGATCTTGTTAAAATTGTTTCGGTCCGATTTTTTGATTCCTAAGATTTGGTAGGGACATTCGTTGGGAATGGTAAATTTCTGTCCGATAGCATTAGAGGGCGAAATAAGCAGCAGCGACAGTGTCAAAAATACAATAACAATAAACGAAATGTATCCCGCTGTCGTTCTAGTCATTTTAATCTAATCTCTCTTCTTTCTTTCTCTCTCTCTCTCTCTCTCTCTCTCTATTTCTCTATTTCTATATTTCTCTCTCCTCTCTCCACTTTTCTTTCGCCGTGTGTGTGTATGAAAAATAGTTGTACTGTACTTGTTGTCGATCCACCCAACCTAAGAATAAAAAGTATGTAATTTTAGAACGAATATGAAATTATGAATTATGTGAAATCTGAAATCTGCTTGAACTTTTGACAGCTTTGCTTAAATTTAACTCGGCGGTTCGTTTTTTTCTTTACCAAACAAGCGAAAAACGTACTTAAGGGTGATGTCTTTTTGTGGCGCGAAGCTATTCTATTACTAGATTTACTGTAATTTTTGATTTTTGGCTTTGCGGTGGTAAATAACGTATGCACTATTCATATTTGTCATAGCATTTTCGAGTCAACAAAAAAAGGTGAATCATCAAGAATGTGGTGTATATTGTTTTATCATACCTTCTCGAATATTGTCCCAATTTAATTTGACTTGAGAAAATTCTGGATTGAGATGTTCCGCAAGACAGGAAGAGGGAAGTCGACAGGAGCCGCCAATGGCAATGACAATGCTGGTGGTTCGGTCTCGGTCAAAGAAGAAAAAAACGACGACAACAATGACAATGACAACAATACGCCGCCGCCGTCGTCGACGACGACTACGACGAATGGAAATCAGCAGCAACCGTATCGTCACGATGAAACTCTTATATACTCAACACCTACTGTTGATACACTGAATGATGAATCAGGGGCGTTGTCACGATTTTACCTTTCGCCACAGAATAATCCAAACAACAATGTTACTAAAAGTTCAACAACGATGTATCTGACACAAGACGACAATATCAATAACAACAATGACATGATATCGACAACAACGCGAGATTCGTTGTCGATGCCGTCCATCAGCAATAACAATAACAATAATAATAACAACAATACAAGTACTGTGAAAGTCGCTGCGACCCATAAAGTTGGAATTAATCACAGCGGTCGTCGTCTGTTGGAAGAGTCCGGTGGTCACAAGAAAAACAATAATAATAATAATAACAACAACAGTCGCAAAAAATCGAAGAAAGAATTGCAACAAGAGCAACGACGTCGTATTCATATACAATATCAGCAGCAGAAGCAGCTACGGCGGCAGCAACTACGGGCGAAGAATAATGGAAATAATAAAAGCAGCAACAGTAATAATAAAGAATTCCAATTGGAAGACGATGCAATGTCGGTGACTGTTCGGCGTGTGTGTGTTGCAGAACGAACAGCATTCGATAAGAAATTACCACCCTATCTCGTGACATTTGGTGGTGGCAGTGATGACGGTTCTAATAATAATAATAGTAGTCGAAAAATATCTCCCAGTTTACAACATTGGCGTGTCTTGCAACAATTGTCAAGTGTTACTCACGTACGTCAATTAGCATTTTCACACAGTGTCGGTTCGGCTGTTGACGTATTCTGGAGAGAAGAATTAGAGGAAGAGGAGGAAGAAGATAATAATAATCGCAACAATAATTTAAGAAGAGATAATAATGAGACTTGGGGAAATAATAATGACAATAATAACAACGTCGACTCTAATCGAAAAAAAAATCCTCGACGTGATGGACGATATCGGTCTATCGATCCGGTTCGAGCGACGACTGCAGCCCTGCCAAAGGATCCACCTCTATTGAGTAATAAAAAACATCGTTTACCGATGCGAACCGATGTGGGATTTTCTAACGCTAGCGCGGAAGAAATATCACAAAAGCAAGAAGAAATCCGTTGTGAAACACAATGGGAAGAAGCTAGTCCTAGATTAGTTGTTTTAGTTACCGGTGATGATTTAGGAAGAGCCGTAGAAGAAGATATTGATGATGACTATGACGAAAATAATAATGATAATGTACGAAGACGTAGTAGAAAACGGGGATTACCGGGAATGCCATATGCAGGGAAAGATTTGATACGAGCGAAGGAACGTAACAATCGCCATTTTTCACGAAGGCAAGAACAATCATCATCATCGTTGTCGTCGTCGTCGCGGTACGATGAAGTAGAGCGGGCTACGAACATGTTGGCACCACCCCTTGATGCGATTTACAGTGGAACATTGGGCTGGAGACCACGACCTTTTCATGATCGACCGCCTGGATTAAGGTACACACTAGTGTCTCCATTGGTGGTAGACTTTTCTGTGGGAAAGATGGAACCACTTGTCTGTTCTCTCGCTTTATATTCTCTTATAAAGGGAAAACTTAGTGAAGAATTTTACTTTCCCGCAGGAGATTGGCGTGGGAAGCTCCAATTGGACGCTTTGCAAGATCAATCACGGAAACACCAAAACAAAGACGTTAACACCAATATTGACAAAAACGGGGAAGATATGGGTCTATTAACGCAACTATGGAATCAAAGGAAGCACAAGGCTATTTTTGCTCACAGTTCATTAACAGGTAACGGAGAGAACGATGATGACCTGTACGTTGTCCTTCAGGTTTACAAAGTAACGCATAAAGATTCTATAAAAGCTTATTGGGCTAAGGGAGGTAACAATAGTAGCGATTCGTACGATATAACATCCTCGTCATCATCAGATCGAAAGACTTGGAGGAAAAAACTGAAGAATAAACTTTTTCAAAAAGATTCAAAAAAACAATCTAAGTCTGACACTACCGTCACAGTAGATGAAACAGATATCGAAAAAGCTCTTCTTCGATCCAATGTCACCTTTGAAGCATATGGAACGCAATTTATGTCTCCTCTTTGTTTCGGAATAACCAGTTTGTTTCCAGAGGATAGTCATGCTTCGAGTAGAAACAACACGTGGCCTCGGGGTCAGGTACAGCAGGGTATGAACCTATATGCTTTTCCGAATCACTCGGAATCTCAAGAAGATTTCTTACGACGGTTACGAAAGGTGGTTTATCCGACTATTCAACCTGTCGGTATTGATGATACCACTGAAGCTTCCGGATCATTGAAAAGTTTATCAAACCTTTCAGGAGTCACTAGAGGTATCAGTGGAAGAGGAGGAGGAGGAGGAGGAGACGATCAATCTGTGGGCTCGGCTTCTCAATTTCCTGACTCGTCGTCAGTAGAATTTACGTCTCCATTAAAGAGGAAGGGGAGTGTTCGTAGATTTATGACTCCACGACGAATGTCGAAAAGAGATCTGGGATCTCCCAACCCAAAAATGTCCTCCTCTGTTTCTTTACCTTCTTCAATGGCTACTGATAAAGCTATCGAAGACACTCCCTTGATTCCAGGTTCAGCCACTCTATTTACATCCAATTTAGACGTTGACTTTTTACAATCGATGCTGGTAACACCTCCAGAGTTGAAAGACAGGATTTCTGTGAAAACTTCGGGTAGCAGTCAAAGTAAAGCTGGTGGTGGTAAAGGCGACAGCGATCAATCAAGAGAGCTCGTCCTTCCCAGAATTCTAGTTGACGTGTCTGGAGACTCGGCAATTATGATTGATCCAAAAAAGACAAACACTGGAACGCCATCAGCAAGCTCTGCTAAACGTTCAGATCTCGTACGACTCCCTTCGACTAGACTAGCCGAACACATGGACTCTTCAGAATTTCGAGAAGTCTTATTCTTGTCGCCAGAACCAGATAAGAGTTTGGAGTATGATCATAGATCCATGCTGAATTTGTTGTATCTTTACCCACGTTTACTGGTACTAAAATCAAAAGATGATAGCACAATAGGTGGTGAGGTTGGCAAGCCGAGTTCCAAACAAAGGGAATGTCCCATGCGCTATACCGTTCGAATACGACTTATCCAGAGCCTTTCTTCTGCAAACGAAAATGGAGTTATTGGATCGCATATTGAAATTAATACTAGTTTCCATAATCCTGCATCCTGGGGCGGATCCAATCTACTACGATCTGTGTTTACTCGCATTCCTACAGAAAATTCCGATCCTTCGTTTACACCCAAAGGACAACCGATAGACGATCCTCGAGCGGGTATTCCTCTTCGTGACGAATTCAAAATGAACCTACCAACAATTTTAGACGGTAGACACTACTTGCAGTTCTCGCTATTTTCCGTCGAGCTCAATGACTATGCTGATGAACCCTCGTCAGCGGCTAATGTTGAGTCGTGTAGTACCAGTAGTGGGGAAGAAGATTGCAGAATAAGCCTTAGGCAGATAGCCGAAACTACGATTCCATTAAGCTCTTCATCGACACGGGATCTGAAATCTGGTGTTAAGGCGACAACTGTAATTCCGAATGGCTGCCATCGTCTCAGATTGGGAGACTTCCAACTACAAGTCGAAACTCGACTTGTGAGTTCAATACACGTATCAGATCCAGCGGTTGCTGCTGTATTGCGGGGTTTTCCTGTCGCAAGTATTGATGGACAAATAGGGAATAGGGGGAACGCTAACAATTTGGAAGAAATGGCGATCACTAGAGTTTGTCGATCGACGTCATCTCGAGGATCTGATACTTTCCCAGAAAAGGTTTCTTATTCGTCATTGCTTTCTACTGCGTCTGAAAGCGCTATGGCTGGTCATTTTCAGTCTCTTTTCTTTTTACATGTACGCAACCTCACCAAAACAACATCTGGGCAGGATATAGAAACCAGTGAAAAGTTCATCATGGATAACATGTTAAGTTTGTTGGTTCTCTTCCAAAGAGTTAAGTCGTTCAAGAGCCGCGTCGATGTTTTTATCAAGTCAACCGTAGATTCTTTTGACGAGCCATCGAATTATGGGATAACACAAGGAGAAGCAACTGAAGATGATTCCGCTTCAGATTTTTTTGCAGAGCCAAAGCATAAGAGCTCTTCCATTGAACTAGATTTTGTTGAGGAAGGAGAGGAAGAAAAATTTGATGGTGGGGCTATAAGGAGACGAAAAAGACACTCAGTTAGTTCGGATATCGACATTCGTCTTTCTAGAACATATTCAGCTATCGAGTCATCTGAGGTCCCTTTTTCAAGAGTAGCTTACGGAGCCTCAAAAACAGATCATATGAGACTAGAGGCTGAGATGGGTGGTGATCATGGACGTGTCACTACACTGTTTGATGATGACGAGACAGTCGTGACGCTCACGACAACCAGACATGCAGAAGCACAACTCATAGAGGCAAGAAATACCTTCGAAAAGACAAAGATGACATCCTCTTCTCAGGGGAAACCATTAAATAAATCTCAGTCTCCTTCATTCAATAGTCTTGAGCATGCTGAGAACCAGTCAAAAGATCCTAAAGAGATTGGCTTTGCTGCATATCAGCATTCAATGTCGGAATTGAATCTTGGAAAGCGGATGAAATCAGCAGCCCAGGTGATGCTCGCTCCTTGCGTCACGGTAACACCTGGTTTGGCGGCGTTCCTTTGTAGGCCGACTTCCCGTAGTGCGTCATCGACCTTGGAGAACAGCGAGACAAAGCAAGATCTGACCGTCTCAAACAGCACAAAACCAAATATTGAGCCAATCATGGAGGATGTCTTCCACCAAATACCTCTCCCTGGTTCCGATCTTGACGATGATGACTCTATTCTAGAAAAGGAGGATATAGACACTTCTCCTTACCATACCATATATGGTATATTTCGTGGGCCACGGAATTGCAAAAAACTCGAGTTTTCTATTCAACGTGATAATGTAAACGAAAGAAGAATACATAAGATTGTGAGGGGTCTTTATGTTTACGAATCTATCATGGTACTTTGGTTACAGGCTTGGGAGGATTACGTAAGCACCATTCATCAGAATGCATCAAACGTCATAAATTTTCTAGGAGAAAAGGATAATGATTTTGCAATGTTTCATCTGCAAATAGACATATTGTTGCCAATCTTGCTTAAATCTGTTTGTTTGAGATACGAGCAAGTGACGAAAAATTCAAAGCAGAAGCCAATCCGTTGCATTCTAGATAAAGATCACGTGCATGTTTTCGAATCTTTTGTGGAAATGCTGGCTATTGGATTGATGGGACAAGCAATGGCAGAACTGCAACAACAAACCGAACATGGTACTCTAGATGATGCCATTGATGCCTGTGATCATGTCGTCGATTTTTTAATTGGTCTTTTTGCGATTTTTCACCCGGCGCACATGAAAACTATAATAAGTAAATTCATCATGACGCTCCGGTCATGCGAAACGGATCACGACGGCTCAAATGAAAGCATACCTTTTGAATGGAACGAAACGTCTCTTCATCGAACTAAATGCTCCCGGCAACTTCGTCTTCGAATTGTTGAGAAACTTGCCGTACTTCCCAATTTTGTTGCCCTTAACTTTCCTCAACGATACTCAAGTAAGCATTTTTCATCAGCAGCAAAACAATCTTCTTGGACCATGCAATACGGAATCGATACGTCTCCTAACGAATATCAAGATGGTAGTGAAGATAATTCCATTGGCGATGGATTGATCCCAAGAAATGGGTGGCTTGCCTCTATTCTAACGAACGAAAGTCTATCGATGTGCGCCCTTTCTTGCGAGGCTGTTGTGGTGGAAGCTATTGCCAACATCAAAACTCAAGATTCAAGAAATAATAATACTCCACTGCAATCTTCTTTGAAGAGACGACCTACAGTGTTCTTGAAACGATCTGACTTGTTGATGTTTCAGTCAATAGCTATCCACGCCATATCATGCGTTTACGAGCTTCTTCTCCGCCGCCATGCGATGGATAGACGATTTCAGAAGGAAAGTAGTCGTGGGAGAATAGCGGCGCTTTTTACCAAACCTATTTTTGAAAAATCTTTGGCAAGCGTGCGATGGCTGGCACGTATGGAATCGACCCATAAGGTCCGGTCTATCTGGCTTTTATGTTTTGTATACATTCTTCAGGAATCTCCAGAGGGCTTAATCAGAGAGTACATTCGCTCGTATAGTAACCCATCAGACCTGAGAATTCATCGGTTCATCCGTCTTCTTCGACTAGGTAGCTCGACATTTCAGAGCTTCGTTGATCAACAAAGACACTGCATGTTTCCTTTGGAAATCGACAAAGGTATTTCGCCATGGTTGCTCCAGGAATCATTCAATACATTGTGTGCCACGACTATTCTAGTGGTAGAGGAATGCGTTAATTCCACCTCATCTGTTCCGGACGAGCAGAGAAAAATGATTCAAGGGATTCTGGATTTGCTTCTCCACGTTTTGACCACACCTCAGTCGACTGTTACTCATTTGCGAGCTGTCGGTGGAGCCATACAAGCTTTTGAAAAGTTTGGAACTCAAATGTTCCTCGACACTACTGGTGTTCATTTTCAACATTGGATACGAATAATTATAGGCCTGATGAACAGTGTTGCTCTATCTGTGAGATCAATTGCAGTTGACTTCGTCGTTTCCCTCCTTTGTGGTGTCTTTGATCTGCACGGAAACATTGATGATGTCGTCCTGATTTTTGCTACCGTGTTACCTGAAGTTGTGGCCCGCGAAATTGCACTTTGTAGTGTTAGTGGTCTTATCACGTCATTCGAAGAAGCCGAGAAATCTATCTGGCCTCTTCGGAGATCCTTTGCTGATATTGAAGACGCTAACCCTTTGGACGACGATCGTGTAGATCCGCAGCTGTCTCCGATTTTGTCTGTGTTTTGTCGAGCATCTCAAGCCATCATAGACGGTGTACTTATTGAGATGAGACTGCGTGGAGATGACTGTATTGTAGTTGGTACAAGAATATCTCCTCAGAAAAAGGAAAACTACGCTTTCGACGCAGACGAAGAGTCTTTGTTTGAGGCTGCAAATTACTTTGCACCCGAGACTGCTCCAATGCAAAGACTTCGATGGCTTCTGACTCTGAAATCGTTGCATGAGGCGAAGGGACATTGGGTTGAAGCGGCGGAAAGTCTAATAATGTGTGCGATGACTGTTTCTGATGCCATTCCTCATCTAAAAAACGCCTGGAGACCTACTAGATTTTCTCTCTGGTCTGATGGTCGTCGATCATTGTGGTTATCAACTGTTGGTGAGGCAATGGGCAACCCAGAGCAAGGTAATACTCAAGTCATGACTTTTGCCAATTCTTTCCTCGAGCCCGAACTGATAGGTACTCCCAATGAAGAATCCAATAGTTTGAAGTTACCCCAATTAAATCTTGAAAGTATGTGCTCATTGCTGACGTCTGTTTCGAAAGAGGCGGTCTACATGTACGGTCGAGAAGGAGGAATGGATGACTTAGCATACACGCGGCTTGAGTCGTTATTGAAGATTGTGATGGGTGTATTTGATGACTATGAGATCGCATGCAAAAATACTACTACTAGAGGAGATAGATTACATACGATCCTGCAACGAAAGCAATACGTTGAAGAGGTGGCATGTCTTCGCAAGGTTATGGCAAGTATCACAGGGGACATGACAAAAGTGGCGGAGAGACTACTTCTTGTTGTCCAAGATGCGCCAATTAGCTCCAAGTCACTAAAGTCCAAAAGTGAGATACCACAGCGGGGCGAAGACCAACCCTATTATGTTAGATTGTTGCTTTCAGGAAGGAAGCCAAGACGATTCGAAGAAAGTACTACACTTCCGACATTTCTTGAATGGGATAATCCATGCATCTGTCGCGTACCAAAAGATGTTGTCCAACAAGCTTCACAGTCTGTGCCGAAGAACTCAGATATATCCGAAACTGCAATATGCAATGCTTTCAGCAAACGAATTCGGAATGCACTGTTGGAGGATCTTGATTCAACAGCCATCGTATTTGGAACAGGAATTACCAAGCCAGACATAATAGATCCAGATATTACATACATTGATATTGGTCTAGTCCATGCGGATGCTTTCGACTCAAGAAGAGGAATAAAAGATGGTTTTGGACACGAGTATCGACGTTTTCAGTACTGCAAACCGAATGATGCACATGATGGAGCTACGACTACGTACGTTGAAATGACGGTTGCAATTGCATTTCCTTGTCCCCTATCTCGTCAAAGAAGCATGCTCACAAACGAATTCGTTTCGTCTAAGTTTTCAATGGAATGATGAGTGACGAGATTTCGTGGCATTTGGGAGGAGAATAGATTGACTTATTTATTTATTTTAGGGTACGACCTATAATCAAGATTATTATTCAATATGACTAAGAATATAAGTAGAAACTAAGTGGGACATTGTCGTAGACGGGTCCCGAATATAGCAGAAATATGATGATGTGTCTTTTTGGCGCTTAAATAAAATTCTATAGAATATATTCCGCTTCGTAAAGAAGAAATATTTTCATCCATGCCAATAACGCGTCATCTGCAAGCGTTGAAATATCAACGTTGCTATCGAAGATATTTCTACTCTTTGTCTTTGATGAGGAATCGTTTTGTTGTTTCGTTGCTTCCCAAGCTGAGAGAGCCAATTCAAAGTTTTCTCGAAGGCTTTCTTCTGACGATAATAGCCTTTGCGATGACAATATTCTCCACATCTTCTTCCGTTGACTTGGAGCGTATATTTGTGTGTCTTCTAGATTACCATTGAGAAGTTGACCATAAACACCCCCTGATGCTGACCCAGCATCCTTTTCCCAAGCGCAAAATCCTTTCACCAAAAAAAACTGATTCGGAGGAACCAAATTATTACGAATCGCTTTTTCTACTTCTTTTTCGGAACAAACATGAATAGATGTTTGACCAGAAATGGGAGACCCGATTTCTTTATCTTTTAAGATATCACTATCATGTAGCCAAATCAATTGCTCTCCCTCGTCTCTACTTCCACTTGGACCGCCGTATCGTACCACGAAATCAAAGGCTTTGTTCGTTTTTGATTTCTTACCGACATCATCCGTTGTCAGATAATCTCTGACAAGGAGTGTGTAGGTGTCTTTCGTTGGAAGGTTGAGTACAACTCCAATCGATGCTTCTGGTGTATCTTGGAGAAATAATATTGTTGCTTTATGGAATAGCTGCTCATTTATAATGTATTTAGATCCAGACCCCTTCAGAATATTCCCTGGTGAGACAGAAATTGGATCCGCAGCCGCCTTAATTGCACGAAATATATCCGCATCTTCAACTTCACTTTTCTTTTCGTATTTATCATCATCGGTGGCAATTATTTCCTTAGTTACTAACAAACGTTGAGTTGCCCATTCCTTCAACATTAAGTCAGTAAAGGATTGCTGCTGGACTACGTCATCTTCTCCCACCTTTGCTGCTGCTGATGATGATCTTTCGTCGCCCTTTAGATCAGTCATTAATCTAGTCCAAAACTCCAGCCCCGCTGATTGGGGGTTGTAATTGATATTTTTCCATGAATATTTTCCAAGAAGATTCATCAGTGCATGTTGTTCTTCTCCTTTATCTTTCGCTGCTTCCACATCTACATCTTCATCTACAAGTGAGGCCAAATACCACGATCCTCGGTCGATTTCATTTTGAAGTTGGTTTTGTTCCCACCCAACAAAACCAGAAAATGTAAAAAAATCATCCGATTTAGCTTCTCCAGATTCGACTAGAGAACGTGCACCTAAGTGACTCGTGATAAATACACCATCAAAGATTGAATCGGAAACTGCCAAGGCTGTATCAGATTTAATTGCATGAAGACAAAGAAGCTGAGGAGTTTCTTCGTACCATCCACCTATATCACCTCCAAAATGTATCCGCCAAGAAGTTGATGACGACGACGACAACGAGTTGTTGTTGTCGTCGTCGACATTTGTTGTCGTATCGTCGCTGCCTTCTTCATAATAAACTATATCTCTGTCATGCAGAATGAGATCCGAGGCTCTGTTCAAAATAATCCCCTGCGTAAAGTCGTCTGGATCATGATCTATAATCAACACAACAGCCTTATGAAGATATGTTTGTTTAAGATCATGACACCCCAAGCGACTTTCGACCCGACTCAAAACGATGGTTCCTTCTTGTATATCTTCTACATCATCGATCTCTCTTAACGATACTGCCTGCTGTGACGATATTGATAACCGCCGACTGCTCTCTTGATGTATTATAAAGGATTGCACAAAATAAAGTGAAAACGATAACACTAACACTATGATGATAAACTGTTTCCTCCTCTGCCTTTTGATTCCACCATGGTGAAACATTATGCTACGGTATGTAGATTCTATTTGTCTATTGTTGTCTCTATTAATAATAATTGTAGTCTCTTCTTTGATGTCGTGTCGTGTAGATCGAAGCATCGAAGCATCGAAGCGATCTTCAATCGACGACAAATAAATTTATTTGTTGGTCCGAGAGCGGCAGTCGTGCACATGATAACACGTTTGAAAAGAATTTCGCGCCTCATTATTAAAATAGTTCGTCCCTGCCCCTAAATCTTACTAAGCTTCTTACGCTTGGATGATGTTGCTGTTATTGAAAGGCTCCATTAGAATAGGACAGGAAATTGTCATCGTCATCATGGATTTTGTTAGTATGTAGGTTCTACCATTATCTGCATCTTGATGTACCATTGAATGAGAAGCCAAGGCTTGTTCCAAGTAGAATGGTCCTAACACTTCTGGATCAATCATGATGCTACTGTTATTGTGATTGTGATTGCTTTTGTCATTATTATAATCAGTCAATGACAACGATGACGACGATGATGATGATGATGATGATGATGGTTGAAGGAAGAACGGATGTCTTCTTTGGAATTTTTCTTTTTTGACAACTCCATGCCATATTTTAACGGATTCTCCTAGCGGTCGTCAATATCTCTTGTTGTGATTCTCTTCATTAACTTTATTATCTTCTTCCGCTCTATTATTATTATCATCATTTTCGTCATTATTAGCTTCTTCATTCTTATCATCACCATCAGTAGCAGTACTATTGTTTTCGTTGCAAATTACAGCCTCAAGGAGTACATCGTACGATGGTCCATAGTATTGACGGTTCATTGCCAACAATAGTAATAAATATGGGAACGATGTATTATTGTTGTTACTACTTCTATTACTATTACCTTTGTGATAATCTTTGTTATCGTTTGTTGCTGTTGTTGTTGCAATCTGTTGGATTTTCCAATTTCCTGATATCCAATTTCCTTCCTGATAACCTTCATCGCATTGCTTAAAAGTTCCGTCAATATTGAGTTTGAGTAATATCTTATATTTCCCATTTTCTTTCTTCTGATTATGTCCCCCATACCCGCACCCTCCCCCCCCTACCCACTTTACCCACTCTTCCCACACCCCCCCCCTTCCCTCCCTCCCACAC
>Ga0115007_10001955_pt1 | contig 13005 bp, 2 predicted proteins | sample ArcOceMetagenome_2_FD_87166 | JGI IMG/M metagenome (GOLD analysis project Ga0115007, IMG submission 87166) | Marine eukaryotic phytoplankton communities from Arctic Ocean - Arctic Ocean ARC135M Metagenome | ecosystem: Environmental > Aquatic > Marine > Oceanic | place: Arctic Ocean | collected... | reverse complement strand
CCGCCGCCGCCGCCGCCGCCGCCGCCGCATCAACAACTGCCGCACTCTTCAAAATGTCTTCTTCGCAAGGTATGACATAAGTATTGCTACCTTTGCCGTCATTGGCCAACAAAAATCCTTGCTGGTCCGTCGTAATTACCTCTTTTGAATAAAATTTTTCCATGATGGCCATCAATGTTCTTCGGTCCCAATCGTCGGTCACTCGACCACCGTAATTAATGGCACCCGTTACATATTTCAATGCTGCCCAAGGTACATTGGCCATTGGACTGTCTAAAAACAAACGCAAGGATTGAATGGACGTTTCTAAATCACTGTCATTAAATTCATACTGTATGTTCCACCCCAATGGTCCAAACTTTCTTCTTTCTTGTACAAACGCATGAAAAAAAGTTAATGAAAAGACCAATCTTTTCCATTCTCTTGGTTTACTGCATGTTTCGAAATTGATGGAATCGGGTACTTCTTCAAGATTGTCGCCCGGCACCACTTGATCAAACGAACGCAACATATTGTTTCTTAATCCTTTTGGTGGTTCGTTGGTCATTTTAATGCCATTTTGTAAAACTGGTGTTGGAAAATAAGAAACTGGCATACTTGTTAAAAACAAACGAAATTCTTCGTGATTCGAATGTGCTTTGTCGCCCAATTGAGTCACAATTTTTTCCAATCCAGGCATCCAACTTTTAGCTAAATGACAATTTTGCAACAAGACCCAATCCCCATCCGTCGAACTACGTTCAATTAGTGCGGTTGCCTTGGGACCCTGTCCCTGACCCAATGAAATGACATGCAATCGTTCGTCCATGCCTTGCAATTTGGCTTCCGTCAATAATATTTGTGTTGGATCACTGCCAGCACTCAGGACAAATATGCAAGGGGTAGCATTGTCCATGTCGTTTTCAATTTCACTCATCGTCGTTGCATTTGACACAATGAATTCTTCACCCATGTTCATTTTTACAAATTCACTGGCACCAAAAACAGTTTTAGATTCACTCAATGTCCGGATCAACAACAAACGTTGTACGGTGGTCCATTCCTTTGTACCATCGTCGTTGTCATTGCATTTGTTTTCTGCACTTACATTGCCACTGCTCAACAAAGGTGGCATTGTCAAATGTGGTTCTGGGCATTGCAACCAATCAATCCATTGCTGAATGTTTTGTGTTATATGTACACACAAACCATCTCCTTTATCAAAACCATCCATGTCGTTGTTCATCGTACATATTTGATCCCATTGCAAAGGACCAATGGAAGTCACACCATGTGCTGGAAAAGGATTTTCATGCACTTGCAAAGTACGATCCACAATGCCGGCACCTTTAATGAACAATTGCCATTCCTTTTCCATCATGTTCCCTTCTGCAACCATAATACCTTTACAAATAATCAATGAAAAAGTTAAGCGATGTGTGACAAATAAACCACGGCATATGTTGCTGTAGATGGTAGATGTTTGATACGAAATTAAATTCTCCAAACGCTCGTCTAAATTAGCCGACGGTGCTGCATCTTTGATGCATTGTTTGAATACTTTTTGAAAATATTCCAATGAATATTGATACATTGGATCCACATTGCCTAAATCTGTAATGATAAAATACAAAATAGAACCACGTGTCGAAGCAGGGACATATTTGGCTCTGGTTTCATTGATTTCATGTTCAGCCTTTTCTGAATCCACCACACGATTACTAATCAAAGCCGCGGTTGTTTTTGCTTCTCCCAACGTAGCTATCAATCGTACATCGTCCAAAATATTTCCTTGTGATTGTGTCAAACTTGTTAAAATTCTTTTTTCAATGGCATCCAATTGTTTTCGATCTTCGGCCATCGACAACACCAATTGTCTTTTTCTTTTTTCCAATTCCGGTCTTTCATTCTTTACGACATCCCCCAACAATTGTTCTTGCAATCCTTCAAATGTGACGGTAAAATTAATAACAACAACTTTAATACACACTTCGGGCATGTAGTGTGGATTGGGCAATGTCGTTGTCAAATACAAACGAAAATCGTTGTGCCATTCCACTTCTTGGTCCCCAAAACGTACAATAACACTGCCTTTCTCCAATGCGGCGGGTTCAGGACGTATCAACACTGGGTCCAACGCCGGCAACAACAATTCACCCAAATCCTCTACTAAAAATGGGTTTCCCATCCGCATTGCTGATTCTAATGCTCGTGCTAATTTTATGTCCGTTGCTTTGATGATCGAGAGTCCTTTTTTTTGTTCAATGTTACGAATCCAACGGTTGGCTTGTTGTTGAGGATCAATCAACAATGGCCATCTTTTACTGCGTTCAACCATAATGGCATTGTCTGTCGAAACACTGTCTGTTGGCAAACCATTGATTTGCCATTCCAATATGGAAACAGGGTTGCCCAACACCGTTGATAACGCAAACGATAATTTTTGTTGGCCAATCGCTTCTTCAAATTCATCAATGGTCAATGCACCACTGTTGTCATCATCTATTAAATCAAACACCATCTTTAATTTATCTTTGGTCAAATGAATGTTTAGCATTGCTAAACCTCTTTCGAATTCATCCGGTTCAATTACCCCATCACCGTTTTCATCCAACGATTCAAAAGCTAATCTTAATCCATCTTCACTGCCTCTGGCAGCAGCGCGATTGACCAAAGTTTGTAAGACTTGGCCTGTAATCTTTTTGGCCATTTCATCATCACTGCCTTCACTGCCTTCACTACTGTTCCTTTTATTGTTGTTGGTCGTCGTACTATTCGCCTCGTCCTTCAGAGCTAAAGCATTTTCTCCCCCATCAAGAGCCCCGGTAAAGGGTATATTTAATTGAGCACATTTGTTCAACCAAAAACTAACAATTCTTTCACGGTACACACCAGTAAATGGTCCCACATAGGAAACGCTGCCGGCACTTAAAAACATGTCGCCAATTAATGTGTCTGCGCCTTTGATCAAGGCATCGCGATCTTTTTTCCATCGTACTTGTTCCGTGGCCAAACCACTTGTTAATTTAGTTGCTCTTTCCAATCGTTTTTTGGTTAAATTTGTTTCTTCAATCAATCTTTTTTTTTCTGCTTCTGTATCGTCACAGGATTTTTGTAACGCTGCAACTTTGTCTTGGACGTCTTTCAATTCAGCTTGTTTTTCAGCCAGTGTTGCATTTGCTTTGTTCAAAATGTCTGTCATTTCAGCTACTTTTGCTTTTTTTGGCCCGACTTCTTTGGCCACAATGGAATAAGTGTTCATTGCATGTACCCACATACACAATGATTTTGCCGCAGAACTGACTTGAGCCACACGATCAACTTGCATGTCCTCATGCACCACATACTTTTTAATTTTTTTTAAAATGGCAGGAGAGATATTATCTTTGTCGTAATTTTTTAATTGATCCATCAAATCCATCATACCCAATGTTAATTTAGCTTCTTTCCATTCGGGTTTTTTGCCCAATAAAATATTTACACCTTCCATCACCAATGCCACAGCTGGTGGTGGGTTGGAAAAGGCTTTTAATTCTTGCAAATCTTTCTTGTCCAAAGCATTCAATGCTTTTATAGCACCGTTCAATGCTGGAATTGCTTTGTCTAAATCTTTTTGGGCGTCTGCTGTAATAATTTGTACTTCGGCTGCTTGTGCTTTGACTTCAGCTTCATCGGCACTTACCCGTACACGGACTACCTCTGCTTCCTCTTTTTCAATCGCCACTCGTTTCAACAGAGTTTCTGCTTCCTTTGCTTTGCTTTTCAAGATGGGTTGCAATGTTGTCAATTCTTTTTGTAATTTATTTACCACAGAATTTGTTTCTTCCAATTTATTTACACCCAACGTCAATGTATCAATTCTTACTTGCAAGATGTGTCGTCCTTCGTTCAATAATGTTTGGTAGACGTTTAGTAAATCTAAATAGGAACACGGTGTGATATAAACATTTCTTCCTAATTCTGCATTAAATTTTATTGAATAATCCAATGCACATTGATGAAAGTGTACGCAACCATTGATCAATCCAATTCTCAATTCAGGGTATTTTTCATCAGGCAAGTCGACGGCAGCCAACGCTTTCTTTGCCACAGTGAACAATGCTTCGTCTGGCCACGAGGAAAACCAATCAATCGTACAACAATTGATCAAAGATGGAAACTGTAAACATCTTAATCTCAATTTATCACCAACGGGTGACAAACACAAGACAACATGCAAATTGTCACGGACTCTGGAGACAAATAATTTTTCACAAAAATCACGTGTACAACTCTCATACCCTGAATCTTTGCACACGTTTGACATGGCCACAACAATTTTTTCCCATTCATCACTTTCAAACAAATTGGGAACACTACCACTGTTTAACAATGAACTGACATCTTCTAAAAATCCTTCGTTGACTATTTGAGTATCGGTCAAACTAAAACCAATGGAAGTTCCTTCAACACCAGCACCAAACATCATTTCTTTCAATGCTTCACGAAATTCAAAAATACCAAATGTACTTGTCAATTCAATTTGTGTAAAAGTAGCACCCGCCAATACACAACCTAAACGAGTAGTACTTTGTTTGCCGCTACCACCTTGACCCACCAACATGGCATTGCCACGAGGTTGGCGCAATATTCGACTGATACGACTGATGTGGTCCACTGCTGACCGGAAAAACACCAAAGACATGTGTGCATTTTGATTGGTTGGGTCATTGTATTCTTCTAAATATTCCAACATCAAAGTTTGAACTTTAGACATGACTTTGCATTGTTCATATTTAATGTCAGCAGCACCTGGTACCAAGTAATGACCAAACATGATTGGGTTTTCTTGTGCTTCTTGTCCATCATAAACGCTTTCCATGTCCCAATTGAGTCCACTTCCGGTAAAATATCGATTCAACATTTCAATGGTCAATGTTTTAAAATATTCACGATCTTCGTCGTTGATCAGACGATCACTAAAGACACGCAACGATTCGTGCAACCATAACTTGGAGAGAGTGACCACGTCTGTGCACTGTTGTCGTTCAATCATTAATATTCCTTGAAACACTTTGGAGACATCTCTTAAATTAAATTGATAATGTATTCTTGAGGGTGTGGGTAAAAGTTCTTCTCGAATTCGACCATACAAATCAATTGTGGACGAGACCACGTTTTGACTTAAATCAATGAGATCACCATGAAATTTACCTGAAGTTAAGAAACCATCCAAAATGTTTTGAAAAATTCGTTGCAAACCTTCGTCCGACGGATCGGGTACACACAAAACCATAAAATGACGCACGAAACGTTGTGTCACAGCACTTCTGCCACCACCGGGTGGTGCAGCAGCCACACAAAGTACACTGGACACTATGTCTCGCCACAGCCATTCTTCTCTTTCGTAAAACCCACCCGAATCAATCAATTGCCTTAACAATTCAATGGGCGGTTGTGCACCATATATTTCAACTTCTGGCATATTTACATCGTCCACAAAAATAAATGTACCACTCAAACCTCTTGGTGGTCCCAATATGGTTCTTGTTTTTCTTTCCAAACTGTTTTCAATTGTACCTTGAATAATCTGTGATGATGTTTTTGCACTGAAATTTATTACTATGCCCGCACATCCTGCTCCTCCTTGGTCGATTGGTATTTGCAATTGATCGACTAATGTAGTCGCCATGACACTTTTACCAGTACCGGTGACGCCAGTCAAATACACAGGTTTGCGATCTCGTACCATCAATTCCATTAAATGTGAATAACAGGTTGTATCGACGGTGGGTACGACTAAATCAAAAAATTTAGCTTTTTCATCGTACTTGAATTGTGGTACAACCCTTTCCCATAATTTAAAATCACCCTTTCCAGCTGATCCATCAGGCACACAAGGATCCAACCAAAAATCGTAACAAGATTCACTGGTACCATTGCCCGGTAAAAATTTATCACAACCAAGTTTTTCAAACAAAGTTGTAAAATATACATCAAATTCATCGCGATCCATGGAACTGACCGAACCAGCAACGCCCCATACCAAAGCAAAAGCAAACAAACGTTCAACAAACATAATTGCTTGACCGTGAGTTCCAATGTCTTTGATTGCAGTCCGTGGTTGACCTTGCCCAGAAAATTGTGCACCACCATCGTATTTTAACATGGCTTCCATTAAACTGCACACGGTTGTTGCTGCATTCATAGTACTGGTCACAACTGGTTGCGAGCATGATTTTGATCGATATTGTATGGCGGGAACAAACAACAATTCAAACAATTGTTGAATTCTTTTCATGACACGTTGGACAACAACTGGTTCTTCCTTGATCAAATCATCACTGATTGGCTCGCCTGTTTCTGAATTAAACAAATTTAAATTGGTCGAGTAATCGGAGGAGGGAAACATTTTTTCTAACCACGACGTCACGATTGGTTGCCACCCTAATGCTGTATCCGGTACATACACTACACCAATTCTTGACACTGTTGCAGGACTAGCTTCATCTAAATTTTCAACTTCAAACAACATTCTCATCTTTTGTGTTAATTTAATGCGTTGACCATTCGCCAAACACAACATGCAATTGTCATCCAACACAGTGTTCATGTTTTCGATCCATACTGCATCGATTGGACCATCAAAGACGACCCATCTTCGCAATTCACTGTCGTAGGACAAGCGTACACATTCTCTCATCAATCCACTGCCACAACCATCTTTCCATTCTTGTGTCAATAAATTGTATTCACCATACAACTCACCCATTGTGATGGCTTTTGGATTTAAGATCAATGTTTGTGTTTCATTAAATAAATCAGGTCGATCGTTACTATTGATTTTTTGAGTGTCACATTCACGACCTAAATCCGTGCAGGCATCTTTCAATACATCATACACACTTGTTTTACCCCCCCCCGCAGGACCCACCAAACAAGCACCAAAACGAGTATTAAAGACTTGAAACAATTGAATGACTTTATGGACAAATTTTTCACCACTTTGATAACCTCTTGCATGTATTTGATCCACCACAGCATTTTTCAATTGCATGTTTGTGTCATAAGGTGCTTCAATTCCTGGGAACAAATCACCAATGATAGCATAAAACAAAGGTAAATCAGGGGACAAAAATTTAGGAACATTGGAATCACGCATTGCTTTAATAAGAACAGCATCCTCCACCATAGTAGGATTTGCTCTTTTTGCAGCACCGGCCATGACAAGCACACTTTTCACTGCTCTTAATCCATAATCATAATGTTTTTGTTGCGACAATTGTTCACTGCTTAATTTAAACAGATCCCAAAGTTTTCTGGACAGATTGCTGGCGTCGTCAAAACCTTCGGCGAACAACATGATTTCAGCAATCAAAGCATAATCGGGTACCATCATTGCAACAGGTCGAAACAATACTTTTAAATTATCGGGCAATGGTGTTCTGCCTGCATAACCAGGATTCATAGTAATGATGACATGCATGGAATGCACAGGTATGTCCAATCCTTCAAAATTGCAACGTCCCGTGCCACTTAATCGCGCTTGTCGCAACACTAACAATTGCTGTGCCACTACGGACAACACTTCAATGTCAATACGATTGAACTCATCCAAACAGGTCCAAGCCGATTGTTGAGCTAACCCACGAAATAATTTCCCCGTCATTTTATAATCAATTTGATCAGAACAATTAAAGACAATGCATAAAATGCCCAATGCTTTGGCCAAATCTTTCGAAGATTCCGTTTTACCAGTACCGGCTGGACCAGCAGGTGCAGCACCCAATTTTAAATGTAAACTGGAAGTAATGGTCATCCAACATCGATCTGTTAATGGCGTAATGACAAGACGTGAACAGGCGCCCATGTATTCGTAACCATAGGGTATGGTTGCTGTTGCCTGTCTCACAATGCAATCATCAATGTCGTCTTCCCAATAAGTTCTTAATTGTTGTTGCCATTTAAAATCGTCCGTGGTTTCGATTTGGGTGTCCATGAGTTCTTTTACAATATCTCGAGCATGGACATCCACTGTACACAAAGCAACAATGGTTTTTCTTTGAATTTTTGTCAATGAACCACGTACAGCTTTGGTCAATTGGGACAACTGGAGCAAATTTGTGTTGTACCATGCTTGTATGGATGAAGAAGAACTGTCACTATTTTTCATGGCACGAATAGCACTGGCAGTACCACGGCACCACATGATTTGTGAGATGGAAGCAACAACTTGTGCTTTGCTTTCCATAATCCATAATGGACGATCCATTTCTTGATACATCATGACGCCTTGTTTAAATAAATCGTGCAAAGCTTTTCGCATGGATCCTTCGACTTCCAACAACCATTCTTCAACGGGTCCTCTGGCTTTTAAATTTTTGGTCAATTGTACATTTTCACCTTCTGGACTGATCATTGCAAAAATATCTATCGCACCGCTCGGCTGATCACCAAATTCCAAACCAACAATAGCATCAAAACATTTTCTCATGTGTGGTTGAACTGCTCTTGCGTTTTTAGATTGTCCTAATATTTCTAATAATTCATCATTTGATAAAAAATAAAAGCGTGGAAAGACTTGACGTTTTGTTTCTAAAAATTCTTCCAAAGCTTTTTGAACTTTGTCCAATGTGTTGACGTGTTCCACCATTTTATCTCGAACACCATGTTTTGTGCCGCATTCCATGCAATTTGGTAAACGTGCGACATTCAACATAAATTCAAAATACCAGCCATCGACTTGTTTAAACAAACGATCTTCCGACGGCAATTGTTTTGCTATGTCTGGTCCATTGAATATATTTTCTAAATAGGCCCAATTTCTTTGCAATGATGTCCATGCTTCTAATGTTTCGTTAAAGATTGTTAATTTAGCATGCCAATCTTCCACTTGAGGTTGTATTGGTCCAACGTATCTTGAACCCAATAATGTAGAGACCGTTACCATGGAATCGTCTAAAACGGTCAAGATATCATCCGTACCACCCACAATATACATGTTTTTTCGTTGTTTATACGGTATCATTTCAAATTCTAATTTTTTCCACACTTTAATCAATTTGTCCAACATCAGTTCCAAACTAGCTTCAGCTTTCGCCGTTGTTGCAATCGTATTTATTTCAATGTTGTATTTTTTAATATTTTTCTTCATTAATTGGCCCAATGTAAACCCACCATTATCTTGGTCGTCTTCTACGGGAGGAGAGGCATTTTTTTCTTTCTTCTCCTTCTCGTCTTTTGTTTCTTCGTTCTCATCACCCTCTTCGTTGGCTTCGTTGATACCAGTGCTTCCTGGATTCAGTTCAAAATTTAACAAATGATTGATTTCAACCCAATGTCTTTCTCTCAATGCTACACACCTTAAATCAGCCACCACGGGCAAAGTTTCATGAAATTCCATCACATCTTTTTTTAATTTTGGTATCGCTAAATTTGGGTTTTCTTCGTCGGCCAATCCATATTCACATTGTTGAATCGTTTTCCGATACACATTCATTTGCTTGGACACTTCATCCGCATCAATAGCATCGTAAATTGCAGCCAACCACGTGGTCGAACTTCTTTCCCATTGTTGCACAGTGGTCCATAATTTCAATTTTAAATTTAAATCGACTGTGATTTCTTCTAAATCGTCCCAAGGTAAAACGGGTATCCCCATCAATTGTTGATAATTGTTGTATTGTTTCGATGTATTCGTTTCAATCAACAATGTTTCAGACACGGAATCCAAATATTCCAAGACATCGCCGCTTGATACATCGCTACTTCGTATACGACTGTCCTCCAATGCCAAACGAATTTTATCGACTCTTTCGTTCAATTTTGGAACCAATTTGGACAATTCTTTAATAAAATGACTCTTTCTTGTTTTGTGCGTGTCTTCACACATTTCCAATGAATCCAATAAAGCTTGCCAAGATTGTTCCAACATAAAATGTTCCGTTTGTTGTTGTTCCGTCGTACGTATATCAAATTCATTTAATAATTTGTACATTTCACTCGCAAAAATATGATCCTCTGTCATTTCAATCATATTTGCATCAAAACCCTGTAAAAAGGTGCACAAACGATAAAATTCACCAACATTGAAGGGTTCATGACTTGTAATGTCGTGCGCATCGGTCACAGCTTTGTTGACTGTGGTGTTTCTTAAACTTGCAATGTTTGGTAACAATTTAGCTATTTTCTGCAACACTTTATTGGGCGAGGGTGTAAATTGACTTTTTAATATGATGGAATTGACTTGAATAAAAGAAACATTTGTTGTTGTTGGTATTTTTGTGAACATTGTCACTTCATTTTGATGTGTTGTGATCATATCACGAAAGACATCATAATGTTGATTTTTATAATTGTCATAAGTTAATCCTTTCAACACGTTTTTATTTTCAACATAAACATTTAAAAAAGGAATTAATGATTGTGCATAAATGTTTGCACAATGAAAAGCTACATTCATGCGTGTGTTGATCGTTTCTAACATGTTTGAAAAAGAAGTTTCGTCCAGTAAAATGGACTCTACGTCCGCGGATTCCCCAAATGGACCAAATTCATCAATGGTTGGTTGGACAAACAATTCAAATTTAGAATGGGTCAATAATCTTGGCAATCGTGCACTTAAGACTTGTAAATTACCAACCACAGCACGTTCAACTCTTCTTTTAAATTTTTCTTTCACTGGCATAAATTTTAATATAGGTGGTAATCCATGGTGCTTAATTTCATAATCCATTTCAACAACAAACAACGGTGGCGTTGAAGTGGAAGAAGATGATTGTTTTTTTTTGTGTGATGATGTGGGTGTTGTGTCTTCTTCTCCATACACACTGTCATCATCCAATTCTAGATGTGAAATGATTTTGTCTGCGGCGAGTTGGCCACTGTTTGAATCGACTTTGCGTATTCGATCCATCAAATACGAAATTGATCCTCTTGCTGACTTTAAATATGCGTGTACAGTAAAAAAATCAACTGGAAAGAAACCAAAGAGTGAAAAAAAAGAAAGAAAAGAAAGAAAAGAGAAAGAAAAAAAAAGGAAAAGCATTCCGTGTGAGCAATCACATTCACGCATTCAAACTTCAAACGTCAACCATTCACACATTCTACTGTCCACCGTCGTGATCAATTGTCTTACCTAAACGTATGAATTTGACCAATTTTTTGCATTGTGTTCTCATCGCTGCTCGTTCCGTAAAACTCACTGTGATGACATTGTTACCAGAGGCACCTACACCATCAACATCGTTGTTGGTACGTCGTTGTTGTAAAGGATCTTTGTTGTAACTTGCTACATCACTGGTTGTATGAAAATGATTGTCCACTAAAAATGTATTTAATGTATTTTCACAAGCATTGAATGCTACAACAATTTGCGTTTGAAATATATTGTCCAATAAAAGCTTAATTTTATCACTTTTTAATAATTGTGCGTCACAAAATTCATCCAACGTGTAAGGTTTTAACCCACCCTTTTCTTCCGATTTATTGGAGGAGGAGGAAGAAGGGGAAGTGGGTGCTGTTTGCACGTCGTATAAATTAAAATTTTCTGCTTTGACTGACAAATCATGTAATTCCAATAATGGTTTTCTCAAAACTGGATGCAATATGAACAAATTTTCCTGCAATCTTTCTTGTGCTTGTTTCATTTTGGTTGCTCTTAAATTTTTACGCCACGTAGTAAACAGTTTGGCCATCCAAAATTGTTGAAAAAATCTTAATTTACAAATTTGACTGAACAAATAATGTTCACGTTCAAATTGATCCAATTGAGTAAATTCACTTCCCGCAATACCATCGTCTTCAATAAAATGTGTCACACCTGAATACGACAATGTAAAATAATTCGATGGATCAATCTGTTCATGAGGCACTATGTCTAAATCGTATGTTGATCCAGAAATGCTATGGTTGATTAAACAATAGTCAAGAAACACAATGGTTAAGAAACACAAAAGTCAAGAAACACAATGGACAAAACGGTCAAACACTTGAACCACATAAATTTCTTTCCAAAAGAATAATAAATACAATCACAACAATGCACCAAAGACTTACCTTTTCAAATACAAAAACGAGTCACCGTAGGGCATCTCGTACAATGGGTGCTCTTCCATGATTTCCATAAACGTTTTAAAATGTTGTGCTTGTCGTAACAAATCCCCACGGGTTATGCTTTTTCGAGTGTGTTGATGGTCAGTGATTGTCCCCGTACTTTTGACATCCTCCTTCTCTTTGTATTTGATTTCATACTCTTCTTTTGTACCACTCGTGTTTTGGTATCGATAATCTTCCAAAGCAATGTTTGGATTGGAATCCGACATGCCGTAGGGTACATCTAATCCATTGTAATTGACTGCATCGGTTTGGGGGGGTGGCGGAGGTGAAGCACTGCCCGGAACGGATTGTTTTGTTTGGGTTGTTCTTAAACGGCGTCCACTACGTTTGGTGTACAAACTTCCGGAGGCCATGATTGATTTCTTACTGGGAGAGGGTCGGTGAGCAATGAAAGAAGAATTGTTTCGACTCAGATCATTGCTGGGGTACGCACCCCAAGGTTGATTGTTTCTTCCTCCTCCCTTGATTTGGGATTTCATCGTTTTCGTGGTGTTCGTCGACGATCGAGCACCCAAGCCAGAGGCTCGTTGAGCAACTTGAACGGAATTGGAACCGCCACGGCTGTATAAACGTGCGTTCATTAGATTACCCATTGGTTTTAATTCTTCCGGCCGAGGACTGTAGGAATCCTCCGCCGCGTCACCGTTCGTCATGGTTGATTGGATCAGTAATATGGAGGATGGAGGTTTGGTCGTTGGGTTTAAAGTGGCGATGGTGGTGGCGGTGGACGTGTGGATGGTGGTGGTTTCAGGACGACGACTGCTGTTTGATATGCCTGGGAGATTGGACGGTGGGGCAGGGGTGGCCATTTTGGATACGTGTCTCAATGATCAAGAGAGAGTGTTTGAATGGCGGTTTAACTGTAAAAGGATCAAACCCAATTCCAGGATTTGCAAAAACTGCACTGAAAACTTCAAGGAAAACTTGTGG
>Ga0115007_10001954_pt1 | contig 13010 bp, 8 predicted proteins | sample ArcOceMetagenome_2_FD_87166 | JGI IMG/M metagenome (GOLD analysis project Ga0115007, IMG submission 87166) | Marine eukaryotic phytoplankton communities from Arctic Ocean - Arctic Ocean ARC135M Metagenome | ecosystem: Environmental > Aquatic > Marine > Oceanic | place: Arctic Ocean | collected... | reverse complement strand
GTAGCGCCGGACGTACTACCCGAATTACTACCCGAAGTACCACCCGAAGTACTACCTGGAGTACTACCTGGAGTACTACCCGAAGTACTACCCGAAGTACTACCCGAAGTACTACTCCCACCCACGCTGAGCGTCGCGAGCGCCCACATGGTGAGGGACAAATCGCGCGGGTCGAACTCGTTTACTCGTTCCGCGAAGTTTTCCAAAAACGAGGAAATCACAGCTTCGTCAATCGATTTGCACCCAGCCTTGGCGAAGCCCCAGATCGTGTTGGCGAACTCGTTTGGCGTGAATTGGTCAAGGCCGGCTCGGGTGACGGCCGCGGCCGCTATGTGCGGTAGCAGGGAGTCACCCCCGCCGACGCGTCCGTACGCGCTCGCCACGTTCGCGAGTTCTTTCGGTTTCAACAAGTTCGCGACGGCGGCGCATTTCCTTTCAAACGCGTGGCTCAAATCAGGCGACACCCGCTCGCCGAACCGCGTCAGCGCCCAAAAAGCCATGGTCATCTCGTACGGCTTGAACGTTTGTTCCGTGGTTGTGTCTCTGGGCTTTCTTTCGCCGTTTCCTGAGTTGGAATCAAAAGACCTTTCTCGGGGTCTTTCGCCGGCTTTTGAGTTCGTTTCAAAAGACTTTCTTTCTCTGGGTCGTTCTTTTTCGCTTTCGCCAAAACTTTGTCCCTCGTCGAACCCGCAAAACCCGGTCGCCGCGCCTTCCAGTTTGTTCCGCAGTCCGGGCGGCATTCGGCGTTCCAAAACCGCGAACGCCCACAAAACGTTCGCCACGCCTTGGGGTTCCAACTCGGATGCGTGTTGCGTTAATAGCGTCTCAAGTGATGTCCAGAATTTGCCTCCAGGGTCGCGCTCCAGACGCGCCAACGACCACGTTACGCTACTCGCGCTCCACGGTTTCAGGTCGGGCAACAGATCAATCATTCGCAGTTCCAAACTCAAGTACCAACCCTGCGTGTTCAAACTCCCTCGTTCGTCATCCCGGACGTGCCTTCCCAGCCTGCTGTACGCAGTGGCGACGTTGATTACGTTGAAGAGTTTCGCGTTGTCGTGTCGTGTCACCACGTCCGCGAGCTCGCGCAACGAACGCGTGTTCGCCAGGGCGGCGTTCACCGACTTGGCGTCGTCCAGCGACGACCGCGACCGCCGTTCGCGACCGCGACCGCCGCCACGAGTGGCGGAGGGACGTTGCGGTCGTCTCGCACTGGCTGCCGTATCTGCTGCAGCGTACGCCCTCGTCCTCGCCCTCGGGGGACTCCCCCCAGGCGCCGAAGTGACGGGCACGGGCGGCGTCCCTTCCGTTTCGGCACCCGCGATCTCGTGTTCGGGGCGTGACGGACCGTTCGCGCCTTCGCGGGTCACGCGCCTCCGCCTCCGGACGCGCGTGACCTGCGACCGAGGAGCCTCATCGGGTCCCGAACCCCCCCCCGCCCGGCATCGCACCCACCGAGCGCTCGCCGCCGCCCTCGCCGCGGGGCAGCGGAGGAGCATGCCCGAATGACGTGGTCGTGACGAGAAGAGTTTTGTTTTCCCTCGGAGTTTCGAAACTCCAAGTCGCGATCGACTAAAAAGTTCACGCCCTCTCATTCGCGGAGACACGAGCATGGCGTCGGATCTTCCAACCGTGAGGACGTCCTTGGACGGGGCCGAGGTCACCCCCCCCGGGACCCCGCGATCGGAAGCCCCCGCGACTCCGAACACGCCTTCCATAGGTACGCCCCGAAGCGATGATGAGATTGAGAGATCGCGCGGATGCCCGCTTTCGCGTTCATTTTCAGATTCGGCCGAGTCATCACGCGACTCGGGTTCAGCGAGCACTCTCTACTACCGTACTCGGGTGTGCCGCGTCGATACGGGTGGATTACGTGATGCCAAAAAGACCGGAAGCGACACGACCGCGACTTCCATGGAAACCGGGGCCAGACACCGAGACTGACGATGACGCCAGTGATGCCATTGACACTGACCCCTCTCTCCTCGATCGCCCATTTTTCGTTTCCATAAAATCGTCAGGCGGCGCCGTGAAGTCTTCCGGGTGGAAGTCGTTGACGCCGTACCCTTTGGCCGATAAATGGAACGAGGTGTTGCCCGTGGGCCCTTCCGACAGGCATAGGCAAGGCCAACTCGCAAACGGCATGCGGTACTACGTGCACGTCACGCAGAAGCCCAAGGACCGGGCGGCGCTCGCGCTGGCGGTGGACGTCGGATCCGTGGCTGAGGAGGAGGATGAGCAAGGCGTGGCGCATCTCGTGGAGCACCTCGCTTTCCGGGCCACGAAATCGTTTGGAAATTTTGAAATCGTGCGTTTCCTAGAATCAATCGGCGCGGAGTTCGGGGCGTGTCAAAACGCGTACACGTCCATGGACGAAACCGTGTACGAGCTGCTGGTGCCGATCGACGACCCGCTTGTTTTAACGAAAGCCCTCACCGTGATGAGCGAGTTCGCGTCGCACGTCCGAATCAGCGACGACGACGTCAACGACGAGCGCGGGGCTGTTTTAGAGGAAATGCGCATGGGGCGCGACGCGCGGGGCCGAGCGGGTGAAGCCTACTGGAAGCTGCTCATGAAAGACAGCGCGTACGCGGCGCGGTTACCAATCGGGCTGGAAAGCGTGGTTCGAAAAGGCGACCCGAGCGTGTTCCGCCGGTTTTACAAAAAGTGGTACCGCCCCGAGCGAATGGCGGTTATCGCGGCCGGTGATTTCGCCGACGTGGACGACGTCGTCGCGCAAATCGAGAAAACCTTTGGAACCTGCGCACCCGCGGCTGGCCAGCCTGCGCAGAACCCGGAAACGATTCGGCCGCAAATCGCGCCGCACGCGGGTACGTATTGTATTTCCCAAATCCAGGCACACTGTTTGATGCCCCTCTTTGAGTGTACTACGGCCATAAAATTTACCAGTACTGACAACTCTACATACATCACAAGTGCACTGTTCGGCCCGATTACTACGACTGTTTACTGATACACATTACGAAGTACACCCATACGCAAGACTCAAGACTGACACTTTTCTTTCCCAATACCAGCGCCCCGGATAACCTGTTCCGTGGATAAGGAGCACACGAGAACGAACGTCACGTTGACGTACAAGTACGGCGCGAACCCTATTTCCACTCCTGGGGATTTCTTTCAAAAGACCGTGGAAGAGGCGTTCAAGCTCGCGCTTGATAACCGGCTGTACAAGCTCATGCGCAAACCCGATCCCGATTTCTTCAGCGCCACGTGTGGCGTGGAGGAAGGTACGTATTGTATTTCCCAAATACCAAGACTGTTTTACCATACAAGACTGACACTTTCTTTTATTTATCGGAAGCCACGCGGACCGTATCCGTGTTCTCCGCGCAAATTTCGTGCGAAGAGGGGAAAGATACGGTGGTCAAAGGTTTAGAGTCAGGTTTACGCGAGCTCGCGCGCGCCAGGCTTCACGGGTTTTCGGAACAGGAGCTGAAAATAGCAAAGCTGAAGCAAACCGCGGACGCGCAGCAATTCTTCGTGGAGCGGGACCAGACGTACTGCACGTCTCTGCGGGACGAGCTTGTTGGGCATTTCTTAAGGGGCGAGCTCGTGGTGGGCGCGGAGGAGGAAGCGCGCTTGACGGTGGCGTGCGTGGAGAAAATGACCACACACGACTTGAAGCAGTTCGCGGACAGGCTCCGTCTGGACAACAGCTGTGTGATCCGCGCGATGGAGGGCCGACCGACGGTCACGGAAACGGACATCGCCCAGGCGTGTTCGCGCATCCAGGACGAAGAGAACCGGGGTGAGATTTCACCAAACGCGATGTTCGACGTCCCCGAACACTTGATCGACCCGAATGCGAATCCGTTACCGCCGCCTGGAACCGTGACTGCCACGAAAACGTTCAAAACCATGGGCTTCAACACGTACACGCTTTCCAACGGAATAACCGTGGCGTTGAAAACCACGGATTTCCTGGATGACCAGGTGTTGGTAAGGGCGTTCGCGAAGGGCGGTTTATCCGAGATTCCGGAGTCCAAATACTTAGACGCGCTGTACGCCAACACCATCGCGGGCGAGCTCGGTACTTTCGGGGTGAAGCCTGAGATTCTTTCGGATATTTTAGCAGGCAAACGCGCGGACGTGTCTGCGAAAACGGGAACCTACTTTCGACGCGTGGATGGCGATTTCTCGCCCACGGACGTTGAAACCGGGTTGCAGCTCGTGTACCTGCTGTTCACGTCGGATGTTAAAAAGATGCTAAACCACGACGAGTTGGAAGCTGTGTTACGCATGCAAGAGCAGGCGATTCGGAACCGACGAAGAGACCCCGTTTCCGTGTACAACGAAACCATCCGGCACTTGGTGTACGGCAAGTCGTTTCAAAGCAAACCGCTAAAAGTGGGCGACGTGCGGAAAATGAACCCGGAGCGCGCGTGCGAACACTTCAGCGGTTTCTTTTCCGACCCTTCGCAGTTCACCGTGACCCTGGTGGGCGCGTTTGACGAATCCCGAGTTTTAAGGATGCTTCGTAAGTACTTAGGGAGTATTCCCGGGCCAAACACGGGCGGGGACAGCCACACAAACAACAAGATCGTGGATGTCAAGCCCGCGCCGTTTCGATTCCCAACGCGCGCGGTGCACAAAATCTTGCTGGCGCCGATGGTGGAGCCAATGAGCATGGCTTCGATTACTTTCCCCGTGCAAATCGCGAACCCGGATTGGGACCAAGTCACGAAAAAAATCGCGGTATCAATAGCGGGCAGCGTGGAGTTGACCAAACAGAAGCTGCTCTGCGTGTTCGCGAGTTCCATAATGGAGCGCCGTTTGTTAGCCCTGCTACGGTTCAAGTTTGGCGAGATTTACACCTGCGCCGTGTCCGCGTCCTTCGCGTTTGAAGACCCCACGGCGAGGGGGCCGCTGTTCCGGGGCGACGTGATGATCAACTTTTCGTGCGACCCGAAGGCGGGGAACCGGCTCGCGGCACTGGCGCTACTGGATATCAAAACGCTGATGGAACAAGGCCCATCAGTGGAAGAAATCGCGACCGCGGTGGAGGTGGAGACACGAGGGTTAGAGGTGCGAACACAGGAGAACGGGTACTGGAGGGACTACTTCGAAGCCGTGCACAACAGTAGGCTGGGCGGTTTGCTGGGCGGCGACCTCGACGCGTTGTACGCGTTGAGCGAAAAAACGCGCCGCGACGTGATGGCCAATATGACCCCGCAAATGATCAAAACGCACCTTACGAAGTGCCTTGACGTGAAACACCGAGTCGTGGTGGTTCTGAAGCCGCAACGGCCGACTTGGAAACGGGTGTTTCTACCCGACCCGGCCACGGGGGAGGGGTTTCTGGTCATGGCCGGCTTGGGCGCCGCGGCGTACGGCGCCATGTACTACTTGAAGGCGAGAAAAGCAAAAGGGGAGTAGAGTGTTGTGTGTGTTGTTGGGGAATCACAAGCCATCGATCGGCCTTAGTGGAAGCTTATCACTTATCAAAAGTTAAAGCGGATCACACGCATCCTCGTACCCTCCGTCGAAACCGTCTTCTCCACGTTTAGCGGCTCCACTCGCGGCGGCCAAGTAGTGATACGTGCTCTGCATGCTGTGCCTTCCAAAACTGGACATCGCCGCGCGCGATGTCGCCCTGTCGAACCGTTGTCGCCGGCGCACCGAAAAAACATCCATTTCCTTCCGCGCTTTGTTCAAAACGAACGCGTTGAGTTCGCGCTGGTACCGCCGGCGTTCGGATTCCAGCGCGGATTTTTCGTGTGCGTTGTGTTGCTCCGACGCTGTCTGTTTCTCTCGCCACACCACAAGCTCCTCTCTTTTACCGACCGTCCACTTTCGGTTCTGCGCCGCCCTCGCCGCTGCTAGTGTTTCGCGTTTGTTTTCTTCGCGGCGTTCTTTTTCCGATTCCAGGTCCGTTTTCGGCGTCGCCAGGAACTCCACTTTGGCTCTTGATATTGTCGGCTTCGGGGGGGTCATGCATTGAGTCACGCAGTCGGGGACGCGTACGCCTCCCAACCCGTACGCCATGACGCTTCGTGCATCGCGGCCGGCTTGAAATCGCGACCCACGGAACTCGTTCAAGCCGGTCCGTCGGTCCGACGGCGGGCGCGGCAGCGATGATTTGTTTTTGCGCAGGCCGTTTTCGGCATCGCGCATCGCGAAGACCGCGGACGGGACGGGGCGCACACGTTGTTTGTATGACACGTGGCGTTCCCCTCGGATGGTTCGGTCGGACAGTTCGGCGGGCATGTCACGACGCGGGCCCGTGATTCCGCCGTGTGCGCTCTGGAAGTGACCGCGCGCCGATCTCATCGCGGACGACCAACAGCCGTTTTGTTTCGGTTCGGGCGAGGCCAAGCAAGTCTTTTTTTGAAAAGAAAAGAAGACTCCGCAAACGCAAAACACGGCACCTTTCTACCCATCCCAGATCGGGGGCGCACCCACCCCACGAAACATGGGTGGCGCATCCTCCAACCTCCGGAGCATGCTCTCCGAAGAATCGTCGCGGGTCAGGGGCGCGCGGCTTGATGGCGAGCCCGCTGGCCTGCGGCTAAGCGAGATGCTCAAGTTCCAAGTGCCTGATGAGTTTGTTGGGGATGTGGTCATCCCTCATCCCGCGACGTTGTGGGTTTTGGACAAGGACAAGGACGGTTTGTTCAGTGACCAAGACATTCACGCCTTCGCGGATGGCATGGGCAGGTACACGCACGGGTTGATCCGGGAGGAGTGGAGGGATATGCTGGTTGGCAAGTGCTACATGAGCCTGCACGACGACGTGTTGAGACCTAAACGAGACGAACTGATGGGGGATTCGTCCTCTTCCGAGGAGGAAGAGATAGCCGAGATTGATGCCAACCGCAACCGCCGCGTCGACCGCGCGTCCACGAAGGACTCGTCCCGGGGCGAACCGGGTGGGCTAGCTGGGTATTTGGAGTGGTTCGGGAAGATGTGCGTCGCGAATGACTCCGGGTACGAGGCGTTACGAAAAGCGTTACAAGACGATACAAAACCCAAACTCATTCACGTCGACACCGTGCACGACTTGTACTTGGCGTTCAACGTGAAAAACGCCTCGGCGCTCGCGTTCGATTCGCAAAACGGAACCGCTTTCCAGACGTTTCTGGAAACGCTTCAGCTCGAGGCTGAACAAAAAAAGTTAATGAGCCTTGAGGATGAGCAGTTAGATGACTACGTCCCGCTCGCAACTCTGAAGGAATTCGCGGCCGGGGTGATGCGCGGGTACCGCAGCGTCAACATCAACACGCCCGGAATGGCCAGGCCAGGGTGAGTTTAAAATCCAATCCAATTCTTTTTTGGGAGACGGGTACGGGTGTAGTTTTAGTAGTCTAGATTTTGTCAAAGTGCGGCTTCACCGGTGGCTCTTACATTTCTGTTCGGTGGTGGCACTTATTAGTGTTATCATTGAAAGCCAGCTAAAAAACCGTGACTCTTGTTCCGCGTTCATCGCGACGTCACTCGCGTTTCGCGTGTCGTACCGTTTCTAAATTTGCTTTTCTAAATTTGCTTTTGTTATTTCCACAAGCGCGGAAGCGCGTTCAAAGCTCAACATCTATCTGGTGCGTGTTTTCATTGTTCCCTGCATGGAACGTGATGCACGGTGAGATGGACACCGCTGGGCAACCTGAGTACGACGCGGACATCGAAACAGGGCTTGATACGGACGGGGAGATGTCGGTTGGTGATGCGCTTCGGCGGCGTCGGGAACGGAAAGACAAAAAGTCCATCACGGCGCGACGGAAAAACATCCCAATCACGGCATCTTCCATTTTGACGAACGCCATCGGTGACCGACGCGGGAGCGCGGACGACCTTGGTTTGGGACTCGTGGTGACGACCGGTTCTTCTGCTGGTGACCGAAGGAACGGTGGCGGAAATGCGGGCAAACCGTGGCGCCGACGACCGCGGCGACACAGCACACCCGGTTTTTCCCTAAACGACGACAACACGGGCGATTCCGAAAAGCTGGAGCGCCTGCGCCGGCGACTGGACGCCATGCGGCGGCTCCCGCGGTCGTCGCGGTACGCGTCCTCGCAAATCGAAATCATAAACAAAGCCATGGAAATACTGCATAAAAGCGAAACCACGGGAACGGGGCGTGACGCGACCGAAAACGATCAACTCACCAAGCTGTTAGCCGCGGTGGCGTTGTGAGGACGTCGCGAAGGCTATAGAAACACCTGTCGAGTTGAAATGTGTACGTGCGTTGTCTCAGTTGAGTTCGTTGATACCTTCGGTATATCACCGCGTGCCTTCGGCGCCTTTAATAAACCACCCCCGTCACGTATACCTCACCACTGCTTTCTGTAAGATTTTCTTCTTCCCCAGCCGGTACTCCACCGCCACGCGCGCGCGGTCGGCCGCTGAGCCGGAGCGGAGCAATTGTTCATCCTCGGTAACCGACGTGCCCATTTCCAAAAGCCGGGCGGCGCACGCATCTTTTAGCGCCAGCATGGCCTTTTTTTCAGGCCCACCCCCCCCCAGTTTGAACCCGCCCACATCCCCCCCCGCGCGGTCCCACTCCTCCGGCGTCGCCAGCAGCGCCCTTAGCGCCCATTCCAGGTTCGCGTCACCGGTTCCGTCGCCGACGAATACGGCTTGTTTCAAATACGTCTCGAGTCGGGCGTCGCGAATTTTGCGCAGGCGGTTGGGTGCCGCGCCGGAAGCCTTTTGCAACGGCTCGTGGTTCGCGCTGAGCCAAGTTAAAAGGCCCTCGAACACGTACGTGTCGTGCCCGCTGTTGACATCAGCGAACCCGTACCGCGTAAGCAACTCGTCGTTGCCTATCAAGCCGTAGCTGATGAAGATCTCGGTATTTTTTTCGTACCGCGTTGGCGACCGCAGTCGAAATTTGTCACGCGAAAACTCAAACTCGGTTTTTTTGGGAAACTTGCGGTGGTTAAACGCGTCGATGAGCGGCATCAAGACGTAGGCGAGTTTATTGCCGGTGCTGTTGGGATCTGAACCGTCACTCTCGTCGTCGTCGCCAGCATTGCTGTCGAACACCACGAGCGCCAGCATGGCGAACACCGCGAGCCAGCGTCCTTCCTGGGTTTGGGACGTTAAAAACGCCGCGAACGCGGTCCCAGCGGCGAGCGCCCTGGGTAACAAGTTCTTTTTTGTCTCCGCGTTGTCGCGGAGTCTTCCCGAGAAAACCCGCGAGCGGACCATGTTTAGGGCCCAAATCAGCTCGGTTTTTGTAACCTTAGCAGCGGTCTCAGGTGACAGGTTTTGAATCATGTTAAAAGCATCGTCGTCCTCCAAGCTCTGCGCCTCCGCCGCTCGCACCACCGGCGGGTACTGCAGTTCTTTTAGTTCGTCACGGCTCCACTGCGATAGCAAATCGAACTGTTTCGGGAGCTGGTCCACGTAAACCTTGAACTCGCTTTCGTTTCCCAAACTCTTTTCGTGAAGAAGATTAAGCGCTACCTTGACTTGCCATTTGTTCTTGGACCCCAAAGCGCTCCACAACGAGTTACTACAGAACTCGGGAAACGGCAACTGCGCGTCGTCCATAAGCACCAAGCACGAAACTCGAGGCAACTCCACTAAAACGTCGTTTTCGTTGATGGAGGCAACCGCCTTGACGCCGCGGTACCGCATCACGTCGTCATCCACGTCACCGAAATACGCGACTTCCACGCTTGGGCTGATGATGTTCCTGTCCAGGCGCCATTTCGTGTACTCTTGTTGCTGCGTGTCCACCGCAGAGGCGGAGGCGTCCGCGCGGACCGAAACGAAACGCGATCGAGAAGCGATTTGCGCGTTGCTAGGGTAAAAAAGGTGCCGAGTGCGAGGCTTGGCGCGGTGCAGCGTCACGGGCGCGCGCACACAGACCGCCGCGCCGGACATCAGCGCCGGCGAAGGCATGCCTGCTGTGGGAAAGCACGCGCGAAACGCGAGGGCGCCGTGGAGTGGCGGAATGTGTGGTCCTCGTCGTGGAAAACCCTCCAGAGATTTACGTTCCGCCAAAAACAGAAAAAATCACTTGCGATTTTTTTCTTCGGGCGCCGGGGGCGGGGCGCATAACCCGTGGCGCACGGTTGTTGGCGATGACGTGAGAGGTGCGTGCGGGGCTCTCTACGAAGACGTCCTGGCGCGACATGGTGGAGAAACGATGTTCCCACGGCAAGCTGAAAAGAAACTGCGCGGTGTGCAGCGGGTGTTCACATGGCAAGCTGAAAAGCCAGTGCGCGGAGTGCAACCCCTGCGCTCATGGCAAGCTGAAAGACCGCTGCGCGGCGTGCAACCCCTGCCCGCACGGGAAGCTGAAACGCAACTGCGCGGAGTGCACCCCCTGACCCCACGGCAAGTTGAAAAGAAGTTGCATGGAGTGCAAAGGGTGTCCTCACGGCAAGCTGAAATACTTCTGCGCGGAGTGCAACCCCTGCCCCCACGGCAAGCTGAAAAAAGTCTGCCCGACGTGCACCCCCTGCCCTCACGGTAAGCTGAAGCTCAACTGCGCGGAGTGCAACCCCTGCCCTCACGGTAGGGTGAAAGGCAGCTGCGCGGCGTGCAACCCCTGTCCTCACGGCAGGCTGAAAGGAATCTGCGCGGAGTGCAACCCCTGCCCTCACGGCAAGCTGAAACGCTACTGCGCGGCGTGCAAACGTACATCCGCGCTGGACAGACACGTGTGAAAAACATCAACTTGTTATTACGTTACTACAATACAGCGCTCTAGAACGCGCCAAGCGCGGCGATGGGCGCGTCTGTCCCCCCTATGGACGACTCCACCTCGCCGTACACGGGTTTGAATCTGCGCGACGACGGCGGCGGGTTCGCGGGCACTACGAGCAAGCCGTACCCGTACGTACCCTCGTCAAAATTTCCACTCACCGAAGCGTTTTTTACCTCAACCTCCACCCTCAACCGCGCGACTTCTTGCAACAACGAATCCGCCCTGCGTTGGTGCAGCTCCTTTTCTTCCCGGCTCTTCTCCAGCTCCAGTTCAAGCGCACGCACGGCGCCTCGCAGCTCCCTTTCTGAGTTGAGCGACGCGTTTAAATCATTCGACGCGTTTGGTAAATCGTTTGGTGCCTCGTTTGAAAGCATCGCCCGCACGGGGTCGGCGGGTTCGCCTCTGCGGAACCGCGCCACCGCTAAGTTCAAATCTTCAATCTCAATCAAAAAAGCGTCGTGCCCGTGCGGGGAGTCGATGGCGTACATCTCCGCGTGCGGCATTAGTTGCGCGAGCTCGCTTTGCAGAGAGAACGGATACAGCACGTCTGACGTGATTCCCACCACCAAAGTTCGGTGCGTCAGCCGCCGCAGCACGTCTTCGTACGCCCCCCTGCCGCGCGCCACGTCGTGGGAGTCCAGGGTGTAAGTGAGCTGGATGTAGCAGTTCGCGTCGAACCGCTTCACGAACTTCTTGCCCTGGTACTGCAAATAGCTCTCCACGGCGAAGTACGGAAGGGTCTCAGACGCAAGCTCGTTGGCGTGCGCCACCGCGCCGATGTCGACGTGGGACGACGGTTTCCGCATGTGCGTTTTATTGTTTTTCTTTTCGTGTGCGCTTTTTGAATCGTCGCTGTCTTCCGACGTACCCTGCGGCGATTCAGCATTCATCACGTCCCTGTTGAACCTGCTGTCCATCGATTGCGGCGCTCGGTAGCTGAGCATGGCCATCATCCGCGACGTCGCGAGCCCCGCCCGCGGCGGGTCCGTCGGGTCGTACTCGCCGCCTTTGAATTTGGAATCCGCCATTATCGAAAACCGCTGCGCCTCGCCGATGCCAATCGCCCAATCCGTGTGCCGCCCGCACCCGGCGATTAAAACGAGCTCGGTGACGAAATCGGGAAACGTCGCGGCCCACTCAAGCGCGAGCATGCTCCCCATGCTCCCGCCGATTGCCATTTTCAGGTGCCTCACCCCGAGCTTGTCGCAAAGCTTGCGCTGCAACCTCACGTTGTCCCGCACCGTGATGGGGGTTGGGAAATCCGCGGCGTAGGACTTGCCGTCCCGTTTCCCCGGGTCAGGCGTCACGGGGGACGACGAGCCGTACGGCGACGCGAGGTAGTTCACGCACACGATGAACTCGCTTTTCGTGTCAAGCGCCATGCCGTCCCCCTCACCCATCAAAGCGCTCCACCACTCCAACACGTTGCTGTTGCTGGTAAGGGAATGCCCCACGATAACCGCGTTGTCCCCCGTTTCGTTCAACGTGCCGTACGTGCTGTAACCAAGCACCACGTCCTCGATTGCCTGGCCGTTTTCCAGGACGTACTTCCCGAAAGTAGCACTCAAAGCCCCAACAGGGAGGCCCACCGCGGTGACCGTCATGTGGTCATCAGTAGCCATGCTCGGGGGTACGGGACGCGGCGATCAAAAGTCTGTGCGCCGAGTGCGCTTTGCCGATCCCGATCGTAACCTGGGCCTCCGCCTGGCCCCGCCGAGACGCAGGCACGGAACCGCGACGCGAGCGCGATACACACGCGGTGTCGTGTAAGGCGAATCGGATCCGGACGACTCCCTAAACCCGTCCCGGAGCGATCCGCGGTCACGCGCGCGCGCTGCGCGATTGTGCGGGGTCGCCGAGCGCGTGAACGAAAAAATCTTCTCAGTTTCTGTTGAACTTTTCGGGAGTGCCGACGCGCTTGGCTCCCGGGCCAGTCGCCCCTCGCTGTCACAGCGCGCGGCGGCCCGCGTCCGACCCAAGACCGGCATGGACGCGCGCCGCGCCGAGGCTGAGCTCGAGCGGCGTCGCGCGGATGCGCTCCTCACGGCGTGCGACCTCGGTTTGGTGGACGACGTCGCGCGCCTGGTCGCCGGGGGCGCTACGTTCGAGGCGACGGACAAATCCGGTGTGCGGCCGATGGTGTTCGCGTCCGCGCGCGGGCACTCTGGTGTGGTCGCGCTTCTGTTGTCCCACGGCGTCGACGCGAACGACGACGACGATTTAGGCCGCACGGCGTTGCACTTCTCCGCGATGCACGACCGCGCGGATGTGGTATGCGTTCTTGTTGGAAGAAAAGGAACGTGGGTAGACGCGCTGGACAGCAACGACG
>Ga0115007_10001953_pt1 | contig 13013 bp, 12 predicted proteins | sample ArcOceMetagenome_2_FD_87166 | JGI IMG/M metagenome (GOLD analysis project Ga0115007, IMG submission 87166) | Marine eukaryotic phytoplankton communities from Arctic Ocean - Arctic Ocean ARC135M Metagenome | ecosystem: Environmental > Aquatic > Marine > Oceanic | place: Arctic Ocean | collected... | reverse complement strand
CATTTTTACGCCTCTTGAGTTTAAAACATCTGAGTCTATTGAAGATGCTTTGAATGCGGTCAGGGATTCGTATGAGGAGCTCAGAAACGAATCTAACCAGCTTACAGCTTCACTAAGCGCCGACCAATCTGAAGCTCGTGCGGCTCTCCGCCTCCATGAGGTTTATACATTCATAAACGACATTAAGTATGGAGACGAGTGTACGGCAATTGAGGCATTGAATGAGGTTATGGGTGAAGCGAAGGAAGCTAGAAACACCGCAAAAGAAAAAGTTGATGTAAAACGAGAAAAGATCGCTGAGCTGAAGGCCCAGTTAAAAGATGAAAGCAAGGGAGCTGATAGGGTAAACGATTATCTGAACAACTTTTTCGGCCACCAGTCTCTCTCACTCAAAGCCATTGAAGAAAACCTAGGGGACGCGTCATCTGGATACCGGTTTGAGGTAACTCGAAACGACAAAAAAGCGTTCCATCTCAGCGAAGGCGAATGCAGCCTGATAGCTTTCTGTTACTTCATGGCTAAGCTTGAAGACATAGAGACTAAAGGTAACCAGCCAATCATTTGGATCGATGACCCCATTTCCAGCTTGGATGGAAACCATATCTTTTTTGTCTACAGCCTTATTAATGCAGAGATTGTAACGCCAGAGAAATATGAAGATGGTGGTGAGATCAAGGAACGTGACCGCTTTAAGCAGCTCTTTATTTCGACTCATAATTTGGATTTTTTGAAGTATCTTAAGCGGCTACCCGGCGCTTTGAATAAAAAAAAGTCTCAATACTTTATTATTACCCGAACGGATCAAGTCAGTGACATTACATTGATGCCTCGCTACCTAAAAGACTACGTCACAGAATTCAACTTTTTGTTTCATCAAATTTATAAATGCGCTCATGCCCAGATCGAGTGTGATGAAAATCATGATTGCTACTACAACTTTGGAAACAATGCCCGCAAGTTTCTTGAAGCATTCTTGTACTACAAATACCCCAATGCCGTAGAAAAAGATGATAAGTTGGCGCGTTTTTTCGGAGATGATGCATTGGCATCGTCACTAACGGATCGCATCAACAATGAGTTTTCCCATTTAGCGGGTGTATTTGAGAGAAGTGTTTTGCCTATCGATGTGCCTGAGATGAAGACAACGGCAAGTTTTATATTGCGGAAAATTGAAGAAAAAGATCCAGACCAGTATTCGGCGCTACTTCAAAGTATTGGGGTAGAAAATGCCTAACAAGCGCATGTTGCCAGACTGTTTTTCCGCTGTGCTCCAAACCAGCCGAAAATGGGGCGTTACGTGTTTGGAATAGTCCGTAGGTCACCATGAATTTTAAAGAGGCAGCAGAGTTGGTTTCGATAATCGGTGTATTTATCACTGCCATAGCTCTATGGTTTACTGTTCGCAGTTTCCAGAAACAGCTCCAGCTAAACTTCTTTTCTGAATATACCAAAAGGTATCAGGAGATTACGCTGAACCTACCGGAGTCTATCAACCGTGAGGACTTCGATTATGATTTGCTTGAGGCTGAGGTCCGAGATAAGACGCTTCGCTATATGCGTGCGTATTTCGATCTGTGCAGCGAAGAGTATTTTTTGAAACGGAAAAAGCACATAGACGATGAAACTTGGAGGGAGTGGAAGACTGGGATGGAGTTTGCCTTTTCGAAAACGGCATTTCGTGAGGCATGGAAACTGCTTCAGCTCGACACCATCTATTATGGTGAGTTTACCAAGTTTGTTTCTGATTGCATGCCTCAATAACGTAACAAGTCAGGTTAGCAGGACGTCAGCAAAACTGGCGCCTCTGCTTGAGGCGTTATGTGTATTTCATCCAAAGATCAAGGAGGAGGTTCTGATGACTGATCATTTTGGTTCTTGTCTGTGTGGCACCGTGAGCTTTGAGGTGAAAGGTGATTTCGATAGTTTTTACCTGTGTCATTGTCAGCATTGCCAAAAAGATACGGGTTCGGCTCATGCGGCAAACCTATTCTCACGGTCAGCAACATTGGTCTGGCGGTCGGGTGCCGATGCTGTGACGTCCTTTACGCTTCCTGGCAGTCGTCATAACAAAAGCTTTTGTAAGGTCTGTGGTTCAGCACTGCCAAATACTCAGATCGAAGGTTTGCTCGTGGTTCCCGCAGGGTGCTTAGATACTGAAATTTCTATAGCGCCAACAGCGCACATCTTTTTGTCCAGTAGAGCTGCTTGGGATGAGGAGTTAGGGGAAGTACCAAAGTTCGAGGGGCTGCCTGATTGAGCTACTATCACATAGGGAACCAAGGGGCAGGTCTTGTATCGTGCATGTTGGTTACTGATACTTAACTAGGTCGTATTCTTTTCAGTTGATTATTGTTATTTTTGACAGACTTTCACACGGAGTGTGAATTACGCCACGACCACTAAGAATTGAATTTTCAGGTGTGTTATATCACTTAACGTCCCGTGGTAATGCGCACAATGCAAGGCCTGACCCTTAAGTTATTGCTTTAAGTGTCATACTCAAGACACTAACGCTACGGATACGTCATGAACCCGTTAAGAAGAGATGATAAAGAGAGGAAAAAAGGAAGGCGAGTCCATGTGCTTACCTTAGGTTCATCTTCCAGCGTTGATAAGGGGCTAACTTCATGGAAATAATCCTCATCATCTCTCTGCTTCTCGTATTGACCGGCATATTATTTTTTTTAATTAGGTTAAGTAAGTGGGTTTTACGCAATAAAATGCGGTCGCGTGCATGTTTGGCGTTGCTGGTCGTTGCTCTTGTTGGGCTGAGTGTTCACCACCTCTTTTTTAAGAATATGCAGTTCATACAATCCGAGGTCTATCCTGACCTTTATCTAATAAAGTACCCTGAAAAGGACCAGAAGGTTCTTCATCAAGCTATCCGTGAAAACGTAATAAAGCACTTAAACAGTGGGGTTCTACGGGGTAAAAAACGGGCTTATATAAAAGGAAATTCTATTTTCTTTTATAAATATTATAAGGCGTTGCCTTTTAGTATTTTTCAAGATGCAGGTACAGCGTACTTTTTAGAAAATGAAGAAGACCTTGGTGGGTTTGTTACTGAAGAATTGGGGATGTACAGCAAGTACAAGTTGGCTGAATTTTATTATGCTCCCTGTACAACAGATGGAGCTCTGTATTGTGGTGAAATCCGTTATTCCAATGAGGGGGATTTCGTTAAATCTGAGAGCCTTTTCAATCTTGCTATCGCAAGTAAAACAGCTAAAGACGTTAATGCCCATGTTATTAATCCCGCGTTTGACGATCCTACCGGTAGTGATATGTCTACCGATTAATACCGTTGGTCTTTTGCGCACAATGGAAGCAATACCCAATGAAAACGAATGCTAAAAAGATAACCAGACGATCCAATGGATTTTAGACGCCATAGGGCTTAGAGAAACCCGTATAGACACCGCACGCTACCACCTTACTAAAGGGGTTCGGGCTTTCGGCGTTTGAGTACACCGCTGAGGTAACTCGCGAGCGACTTAACGTGATTTATACGCGAGGTATTGAAGCATTATAGGGACGCTTGTAATCTTTTTTGCCTTGGTTGATGATATACCGATCAGATAGATGTCTGACATAGGCCGCTTATGTGTACTGATAATAGGCTTATGTAGATCAGCGGTTAATATCGGCTGGCTTTGTCACGGAAGATGACGATTGAATTCTTTAGTTTTTCCTTCCTTTTCAAGTCATTACATCTGTTTTTAACAAATAGCGGTGTGGGCAGATACACGGACCCCTGTATATACAAATGTTAACCATATAGGAGCATCATGTTCTCGAAAATCTCCCCATCGATTTCAGTTCCTCTGTTTTATGGGTTCATAACTAGTGCTTTCATCATAAGGTTCTTTATTGCAAATCTTTATGGAATGCTTTTTCTCGCACTCGGGCTTTACTACTACGGCTATAGTCTTTTTGGTGTAGAAGCATATACATTTCCTCAGTTAATCGATTGGTTTGCTGCTCAATCGGAAGCTACTAAGACAGCCTTGGTGGGCTCAATTGTTACCGTGATTGGCTTTCTTATTGCATTTGCAACAGCCACGTATAACTGAAAGCACAAGCTTTATCACAGCTGCGCATGCAAGCAGCTGGTGAAATAGATGCATTCTTTTCACAGTGCACAAAATTGACAACTGATTGCCAAATTTACGCTGATGCGCTCGTAGAAGCCGTCGATAAGATACAGAAAAATTGCACAGTTGAAGAGGCTATATTTCTTGCTCATTACAATAGGGATCAAGGGCAGTTATTTCTTCAGCAACGCCAGCAGCTAGTTGCACTAGGTATTGAAGTTCATAGGCTCCAAGGTCGCTATACCAATCTATTGGTATTGGCTCCTGGTCTTAAAGGTAATATGGAGCTTGCTATAAAGGCCCTTACTAGCATTACAGAAAAGGTATGGTTTCACGTTTCATTCCACATAGATGGAGACTAAAATCCGGTCCAAACATTTATCAACCAAGTAAACGTTGCTGATTGTATGGCTTTCTCAAAAGCGGCAGAGGATAATTTTGGCCAGCTAAATTTCACCCCCGGTGGGGTGCGGGGCAATCTACAGTCTAGTGTTGTTGGTTTCAGCCTATGGTCCTTGCTATTCCTTTTCAGAGAACGGAACGGATTAAAGCGAGCGATAGTCGAACATTACAACGCTGTGAGAAAAAATGGTTAACAAGGCCAGCCAGAGGGACCAAAAAACCGTCGCTTCGTTCTGGTTTTTCGGCCCCTACTGGCGGTGTTAGGCATTCACGTTACCGACGGACAGTTTCCAAATTGGAAACGAATTTATTGGCCTCAGGTTAAGCCTGTAACATAACGGATACATTATTAATAATAAGGACGAACCATGCCTGGTGCATTTGCACATATTACCGCGGTTAATTTCGCACTCAGTAATGCAAGCCTCAAGAAACTGAACATGCCTAAGAAGGCAAAGTTAATCCTAAGTAGAAATCAAAAGTTTGTTGAGCTGGGCTGTGTTAGCCCTGACTATCCCTATTTGATGTTAGCAAGCCCAACTCAAACGGCGTGGGCAGATAAGATGCATTATGAAAAGGTAGGGGTCTTAATCAAAAAAGCCATTCTACTTGTAAAGGCATTGCTGGGTGAGGAGCAAGAGAAAGCGTTTTCTTGGCTGTGTGGTTTTGTTGCCCATGTTATTACTGATATTACAATCCACCCTGTGATTGAGCTGAGAGTTGGGCCTTATAAGGAGAATGCAAAAGAGCACCGGATCTGTGAGATGAACCAGGATGCACATATCTGGCCAACGCTAAACTTAGGTAAAATCGGCTATGCCGATAGAGTTAGAGGTAATATTGGTGCCTGTAATGATGCTCATAATCCATCGGATTTAGATAAAACCATTACAACGTTATGGGGGCATTGTTTAACGGAGATCTTCCCTGACACAGCGAAGGCTACACCGCCAGATATTAATGGTTGGCATAAAGGTTTTCAGTTCATCGTTGATAACGTCGATGAGGGGTATCGGCTTTTTCCTTTTGCTCGGCATGTTGCGGCGAAACAAGGGTTAGTTTATCCCAGCAAAGATGCCATTGATCCGTCTTATATTAAAGGTTTAAAAACGCCTGTTGGAATCGCCGATTACGATGCCATTTTCGAACGCGCCGTTGAAAACGTGAGGGAATATACCTGCTGTTTGGCTAACGCTGTTTTTGATGGGGGGCGGGTTGATATGTTCTTAAACTGGAATTTAGATACGGGTCTTTGTGAAGACGGAAATTTAACGGCTTGGAATAACGCATGAAACATCTACTCTTTATCATTGTATCTATGCTTATCGTTGGGTGCTCTGCCTCTAATCCCTATAACGATGAGAAAATGTATGACTTAGCCTCTCAATTTAAAGACCTATCGCAAACGGTTGATGGCGCGATTAAATTTGGCGAGGTCACGATTGAAACTGGTCAGCAAGCTTTAGAGCGTGTTTCGGTCGAGCAGCCGGATAAGGTTGCCCCTTTTGCTGAATATGTGATCAAAGTTGAGCTGCAAGGTGACAATGCGGTGCTTCTATTGTGCGATGATAATATTGCCCTGATAGAAGATGCGGGTTGCAATGCCGTACTTGATAAGGTGTATTGGCAAGTGCTTAATCCTAATAGTTGTGTGATCACATTAGATAGTCACCAGCTCTGCAAATAGAGAGTGGGGCGAAAGGCTCTGTGTAATGAGCTCTTTTTTTAACTAATGGCCGTTTTAACTGCGGTGTAGGGTATATAGATTCTATTTATGTTGCTCGATGACGTTTGCTCTAAAGCCTTTCGGTTGCACCGATTATTGGGCTTTTAAGGGTTTAGGTTCTAAATTGAATTTGTGACAGTGGGCCTCATAACGTGTTTTTAGCTCGGATTCACCTAATAGATTACCGGGCTCGTCGCGATAGGAACCGTCGCCATTGAGAGCGGTACCTTGCCATGTCTGTTCAATCGCGGTGCGTTCTCTTTGTTGCTTAAACCAATGGATAAAACGGTTTGCTTGGGCTAATAAGCGATAGCTGGAGGCGCTGCTATTAACGACCATAGTATAGAAAAATGGTCGGGGCGCTAAGTTGCCCGGTATGATTTCAATTTTATCGTACCAAGGGCTTGCTGGGTTTTTACATGCCCAGTAGTAGATGGGTAGATCAATACCAAATGCATCGACAATACCATCGGCAAGGCAGTGGTGTATGCGAGATTGATCGGAGTATGCGATTAGGTTATTCAGCGTGATGCTGCCCCCCGGTTTTTTCTCGTTACTACTCCAGCGGATGCCTAGGTCCTCTAAAATCATCAGGGCTGCAGGGTCGTTGATCACACCGACAACTTTATCTTGTAGATCTTGGATGCTGTTGATTCGATGGTCGCCTTTGCGACGGGCCAAGACCCAAGGTAAGTAGGTATACGCTTCAGAATAGGCAACATTGTCATATTCGGCGGAGGGCGGTAAGGCACTGATAACGATATCGGCGGGTGGTTGGCCGAACTTTTTGCCTGATGTTAGTAGTTCTGTACACATATCCCATGGCGCTTCGATAAATTCGCATTCGACTCCGAGGTAGCGGGCAAATGCGAGTGCATAATCAACATCTAAACCTTTAAGCGGTTCTCCCAGTTTTTCACGGAATGATAAGCCAACAAAACTAGGTTCAATGGCGACGCGTAGTTTGCCTCTACGGAGTACGTCGTCTAATTGGTCATGTCCTGCATCAGCAACTAAGTGTAATTTATTTAACGTTTGATTGATCGCTCTAGAGGCTAGATGGATATCTGTACTATGAATATCGACTTGATCTAGTCCTTTCGACATATCTTCGACAACGTGATTAATCAGCTGGTTTTTATTGCTGATGCGTTGCATTGAGCCGTTGCTCATTTCTAGGGTTTCAAAGATGACCGCAGTATTCTCCATGACGGCACTGAGTTGTGTGGCTATCGAGTTGAATAGCTCGGTTAATTGCTCTGTCGCTGATTGGGTGACTTGGACGAAATTGTCCAATTTTTCGGTATTGGCTGCGCTGATATTACTTAGCTCAGCATTCACTTGAGAAAAGTCGAGCTGTTCGGCTGCTTGATTGGCTTGCTCTGTCGTAACGTTTGCTAAGCGTCTTACTTCATCGGCAACAACGGAAAATCCACGACCATGTTCACCGGCTCGAGCTGCCTCAATCGAGGCATTAAGTGCTAAAAGGTTAATCCCTTTACCTATCTTAAGAATGCCATCAAGCACCTCGCTTACATTGCTAGATTTATTAGCAAGGGCGCTGCTGATCTCATCTAATGATTGGCTAATTGAGCTGTTTACTTCATCGACTTCTGTTTTGATCTGTTGCTGCAGTGAGCTTACTTGAGCGTTAGAGCTATTTAAGTAATCGTTGGCGACGTTGAGTTCGGTGTCTAACTTTGTGGCTCGCTGGTTAATCTCTGAGAGGAAGTTTTCCTGTGCCTCTAAGGCTCTGAAAATTTGTCGGGAGAGTTGTGCCGTTTGGTTGCTAATCAGTTGTAATGCGCGATAGAAACGCTTTTCATCATCAGAGAAGTAGGGCGTGTCGATGTGGGGATCTGGGGCATGGGTCATCGGTGCCTGGGTATCCCAAGTTGCGTTCTGTGATCTGCAAAAGAGTTTATTAAATAGTGTCATCGCTCATTCCAAAAGGAACCTAGTAAGCAATGTCTATAAGCAAATCTTGTTCCATATGAATATAAAATTCATATCAGGAATAAAATCGACCTGTTTTCACGATATTATGTCTATTTAGTGAGCGGTTATAGCTCAATAGAGGGGAATAACGTTGAGAGACAGACGATAAGATTGGCTATGGGTGAGTCTCTTTGCACTAGCGTTGTGCTTCGTTTGTTACATAAGTGTGCGTGAAATGCTTTAAGCGTGCCTGTCCCATATAGCCGGTCATATCATGATAGAGTGTGGTCTCTAACAGCGTGCTACCCGCACCACTTCACAGAATAAAAGGGATAAGTGTCTATGAAAGTTTATTTCTCACATGGTAAAGAGAGTGGGCCGTGGGGCAGTAAAATCAAACGATTGGCGGGTATCGCTCAGCAGAAAGGTTACGCTGTCGATAGTATTGATTATTCCGATATTTTAGACCCTGATCTGAGAGTTGAGCGCTTGCTGGGTGTACTGGGTAAAACCGACGAAGCGTTTGTATTGGTTGGTTCCAGTATGGGCGGTTATGTGTCATTGGTTGCGGCCGAACAGGTAAGCGCACAAGGTGTTTTCTTATTGGCGCCTGCGCTATATATTGAGGGCTATCAGCAGCAAAACTATCATCCCCTTGGGTATGTGGAAGTTGTGCATGGTTGGTCGGATGATGTTATTCCCGTCGACAACTCGATTCGCTTTGCCAACGCTGTGGATTGTTCATTGCATCTTATTTCCGGTGATCATCGGCTTAATAGCTCGATTGACGTGGTTGAATCGTTGTTTTCGCAGTTTCTCGTCTCGGTTGACCCGTATTAAGGCTTATTGTGTTTATAAGGCATGCGTCCTGGCCACAATAAGCATCAAGCTTTAATTCACTTTGGGGTGTCTATGAATTGATGTAACGCTTGTTTAGGTCGGTGAGTTTTATATGATCTTTTAGGTTGGCTGTAAGGTTCTCTTATGTAAGTTTGAACTGTCATTTTTGGGGCATTATGAAACGTTATAAAATTATTCATCGTACCTACTACAACTATACAGACAGGGTGACCTTGGGCGCGCATCATCTGCTATTGCGACCTCGAGAAGATCATGAACTGCGTATCGAGTCTTTCTCGCTGCAGGTCACACCCGATGCAAAAATATACTGGCACCGAGATGTAGAAGGTAACTCGGTAGCGATTGCCAATTTTAGCAACCCAACGCAACAATTGACGATCGAAAGCGAGGTGGTGATTCAGCAATATAATGAGTCCCCCTTAGATTTTTTGGTGGCAGATTATGCGATTAATTATCCTTTTTCATATCACGAAAGCGATCAGTTTCTGCTGTCACCTTATCGCGTGCTGCCCGATGAAAACACCCGAATCCTGTTAAACAACTGGATCTTTGATGTTTGGCAAACTGGCGAGGCGGTACAAACCTATACCTTATTGCAGCGGTTGACGGCGACGATTCATAATACCTTGGAGTATAAGGTGAGAGAGGAGCCGGGTGTGCAATCCTCCGAGGAGACCTTATCGCTCGGATCGGGCTCTTGTCGTGATTTCGCCTTGCTCTTTATGGAAGCGGTTAAGTGCCTCGGTTTTGCGGCGCGATTTGTCAGTGGCTATCTGCATGCGCCGTTGATGTCTAATCAGGTGGGTTCGACCCATGCCTGGGCCGAAGTCTATTTGCCGGGCGGCGGCTGGAAGGGCTTTGATCCAACCATCGGTGATATTGTCGGCACGGATCATATTCCTGTGGCCGTATCACGTTTGGCTGAAGCGGTGCCGCCTATATCTGGGTCATATGCGGGCGCAGCTGAGTCAAAAATGGACGTGGGTGTTTGGGTGAGTGAATGTTAAAACGGTGTAAATTGCTAACAAGGAAAGCGGAGGGGGCTCCATAGGCATTTTCCAGACTTGTCATGATCTCTTTGAGCGCATCTGTTTCATGTTCCGTGGCAGATTAATAAAGAGAGGTGCAAGCGAGCATTATGGTCAAAACAAAGGTGAGTACGGCATTCATTACAATAGTCATTAGTGTCCCTCTTATTGCGCTTCCTTGGTCGTACGTATTGATGGGAATGCGTCGAGTTAAATTTTTCGATCTACCGAAACCACTAATATAAAGACAGAATTGGCGCGGTGGGTACGCTGTTTTAGAATCGATTAATTACCATTTTTAGGTGATATTACCATTAGTTTTTAATTACTGGGACTGCTTAATGACTGGGACAGGCATGCTTAAATAACCCAACGCTTAAGCCCCGCATTCTCTATTAACCTTTCGCTCACAGGCTGGCTTCATGCATTAGGGAGTTCTTGTAGGAAACCCGTCTTTGTCCAAAGGCCGAATTAAAGTCTACCTGGGGTGATATGAGGCTGCACGCTTTATGTAGCTTGTTATCGACTGAATCCAAAAAACAATAACACCGTAGCTTTATTGCTACAGCTGTTATATTCGTTGTGGCGGAAGTGGAACAGACTTCGCGTTACTCTTCTTTTTGTGGGAACTAAACCGTTTTTAGGGTTTATTTGTAACCAATTGATTTAAATAGTGAGAAATAGTCATTATTGGCTACCAGTTTTATTTATGAACTAATTGGCACTGTCCCTGCACCTTCATACCGAAACGCTTTTTACCTTGTAAAAAGGGCAATCGACCATTAACCGTATGCAGGCTGTGTTATGAATATAAAAATAGGAATAGGTTGTTTTTCGGCGCTGATTTTTTCGTTATCTGCTGCTGCAGATTCAGGGGCTGTTTCTACTGAATACAAAGGTGGCTTTTATGATATGGCTGGCTATTTGAACAAGACCGCGGTTGTAGGGTCTGTTCAGTCGAGACAGGAGCCTAGGGTTATTAAGGGAGGGCCATTTGATATGAATGGTTATTTAAACCTCGCTGCTGCCGCTACCTCTTCAACCTTGAGCCATAACAACCCCACTCAGGCTGGCAGCGTAAACCTGCATGCCAACCCAAATTTGCTGTTTGTACCTAGTACCTTAAGCCGCCGTTTGTAGGCGGCTTGCCCCCTACAAGCTCGCTGATTGATCAGACACACCTTAGGCCAAAGGTTAGCCTCCTTAGGGAGGTTAACCGGTACGGGGTTGTGTCGTTGCTGAGTATTTGCCAAAGATAATCGTGCCTATAGCGATAATGGCTAATAACCACGTGTAGTGGATGTTGCCAATAATGATCAGTGGCGAAAGCCCTGCAATGGAGCCTGCTAATAATATTTGGGCGCCATAAGGCAATAGCCCTTGTACCACGCAGGAAAATATATCCATGAGGCAGGCACTACGGCGGGGGTCTACCTGCTGACGTTCGGCAATATCTCTCGCCAAACTACCGCAGATAATAATGGCAATGGTGTTATTGGCGGTGCAGATGTTTGTGAGTACAACTGCCGCGCTAATGGCGGCTTCACCTGCTTTTGGATTAACGGCAGTATGATCACCTTTAGAGGTGAGTCGCTCGATCTGGCGACCCAAAAACTCTAACCCTCCCTGTGCTTTCATAAGTGCGCCTAGACCACCGATTAGCATCGATAAAATCATGATTTCTTGCATGCCGGTATAGCCTGCATAGATATCTTTGGAGTATTGAGCAATTGAGTAGGTTTCTAGCTCGCTTAGGCCGATGGCGCCGGCAAGTAGAATGCCGCTAAACAGTACCAAAAATACATTAAAGCCGGTGAGTGCCATCGTAAGTACGATCAGATAAGGCAGCACTTTAAGTAGTTGATAATCGGTGCTTTGGTTAATGTTGGCATCGGTTCCCTGCAGGTAGAGCCAGATTAATGTGATGAGTGCGGCGGGCAGGGCGATTTTAAAGTTCATGCGGAATTTGTCGCGCATGTTACATCCTTGGGATCGGGTTGCTGCGATGGTGGTATCTGAGATGATCGATAGGTTGTCCCCAAACATTGCACCCCCGACGACAGCACCGACACAAAGGGGAAGGGATAGATCACTGACCTCTGTTAGTCCTAAGGCGATAGGCGTCATTGCAGCAATGGTCCCCATTGATGTGCCCATTGCGGTGGCGATAAACGCGGTAATAACAAACAGGCCGGGGAGAACAAGTTGTGCAGGAATAAAACTCAGGCCAAAGTTAACCGTTGCATCAACACCGCCGACCGCTTTGGCAACGCTAGCGAAGGCGCCCGCTAGCAGGTAGATAAGGCACATGGTAATAATATTGCTATCACCCACACCTTTGATAAAGGTGTCTAGGCGTGCATTGAGTGCCCCACGGCCAAGCAGTAACGCCAATACAATTGCGGGTAAAATCGCGACGGGCGCGGATATTTGATAGAAGGCGTAATCTACATTAATGGACTGGTAATAGACGCCGCTGCCAATAAATAAGGCAAGAAAGAGTAGCAGAGGGAGTAGTGCGAGCGGGTTAGCTCTCATTTCAGGCTCCAAGATAATGAAACTCGTTACGGATTAGCGTCTGTTAATTAAGCTAACCAGTAAGGAAAAAACCTACGGTTCTTTTGAAATGCAGGTTGATAAATGGATAGGGCGTTACCGGGTAGGGAACCCCACTAAATTTAGAGCAGGATTATACCGATTCTCAGGAGCAGTTCTAAGATTGATTTGCCCTATAAAGGTTGTTTTAGTTATAAGGGATTTTCTTTTAATAGCTTGGGGAAATAAATATTATTGCGAATAAAATAGCGTTCCTTGCTCGTCAGCGCTCTATTCGTCTATTTATAAGCGGTTCTAGGCTTTAACGTGCACTTTTCATCCATAGTGCTAGCGGCAGTGGAGGTGATGTGCTAGATATAATTAGGTACTTAAAGAACGAAGGGCGATGTCTAATAGGATCGTGCCGTT
>Ga0115007_10001952_pt1 | contig 13016 bp, 3 predicted proteins | sample ArcOceMetagenome_2_FD_87166 | JGI IMG/M metagenome (GOLD analysis project Ga0115007, IMG submission 87166) | Marine eukaryotic phytoplankton communities from Arctic Ocean - Arctic Ocean ARC135M Metagenome | ecosystem: Environmental > Aquatic > Marine > Oceanic | place: Arctic Ocean | collected... | reverse complement strand
GCTGCTGCTGCTGCTGCTGCTGCTGCTACTGCTGCTGCTACGTTTTTTCTTTTCTCCATCGGCAATACGTTCCATATGTTTTAACAGAGCTTCATGGTCGCCCAAGTTGGGATCCTCGTCTTCGTCTTCGTCTTCGTCACTGCTTGTACCAGAGGTGCTTCTTTTGGTACGCGTACGCGATTTAGTGGAAGACGTGGTAGGTGCCTTACTGGCATCTCTTTTGTTGATCAGGTCCAAGACCGAAACTACACCGTCGTAGTCGTCATCGTCGTCTTCTGCATCTTCCTTCTCCTGTTCATCCTCCAACGGATGACGTTTTGGTGGGGTGGAGGGTGCATCGTTTTCGAACGCCCAACCGTACTTTTTTTCGTCTTCCGAATCAAAGGCTTCGTCGCTGTCGATGTCCTCGTCTTCGTAGTCGTCGAGTGGTTGTTGGTCCATGTTGTAGTTTCCCAAACTTTTTTGCTGGACCATTGAATCTGAGGACAGGAGGACATTTATTGATTTGTGCCCCCTCCCTTTCGACTTAACCACAACACACCACACCACAACCCTTTTCACTTTTCATGGTAGGAATTAATGGTTCAGGTTCCTTTTTTCATTTTACACCTTTGCGTTGGTTGGCAATCATGTTTTAGGTTCGCACGTGTCTAGGATACCACACAGCACAAATGTCCAAACCACGGCCCCAGAAACACAAACCAGACCCCCTCATGAACCTATCGTCGTCCTATTTCCATTACGGTTTCATCGTGCTTGCTGTAGCAACGTTGGGAAAAGTGTTTTCATCTCCTGGTCAGTCTCCTTGCATTGGCGTCATCATCGAAGAAGTACGACTGGACGTCAACATCACGCGTTCCACGTTGACTGGGTATTATTTTGCTGCAACCACCACGAGTGCACTGTTCCTCCCCCTTGGCGGTAAATTAATCGATCGTTTTGGCCCCCGGACAATGGTGACCGTGTTTGCATCGGGGTTGGGATTTGCTTGTTTTTTCATTTCTTGGGTACAAACACCGGGTGGTTTCCATTTGTTTTTTGCGTTGTTTATGTTACGTTTTTTTGGGCAAGGCAACATGATGAATGTGTCCATCTGTGAAATCAATTATTGGTGGATAGAGAAACGTGGTGCGGTCATGGGCATCGCTGGTGCCATTGTGAGTTCAATGATGTTAGGCATTATTCCCATAATCATGATTGCGCTGATCACCAATACGGGGTGGAGAAGTACCTACCAAGTGTTGGGCATGGCCACGTTGTTTTTCATGGTACCCATGGGATTACTGTTCTATCGAGGAAAACCCGAACAATACGGGGTATTGCCCGATGCTAAATATGTGGCAATGGGCACCACCATATCCGACGGGGGCGAGGACGGGGGCGAGGGCGTCGGTGCTGTGGGTGTCGGTGCTGTGGGCGTCGGTGCTGTGGGCTTGGAACTGGTCGAAAAGAACGGGGAGGCCGAAAAAGAAGACACCTATCCATTGGCGGCACCCATACACTGTGACCCCGTCGACGAAACCAATTGGACAGCAAAGCAAGTCTTCCACTCGCCTGCCTTTTGGGTCTTTGTACTGTCCGACCTCATCATTGCTGGGACTGCAACAGCGTTTTTCTTTCATTTGAGAGGTGCATTCAATGAAAGTGGTGTGTCCGACACAATGTTGCAATCCATTTACCCTACGTTAGCGGTGGTGTCGGTGGCGGGCCGTTTGTTTTCAGGTTGGTTGATTGATAAAATAGGGCAACGACACGTGATGTGGATGGGGTTGTTGATGCAATCGGGGGGGCTTGCTTTGGTTAGTATTATGAAAACGGACGCGTTAGCCTACATTGTGGCCTTGTTGATTGGAGCGTCCGGAAGTTTTTGCAGCAATGTCCGTGCCACGGTGTATGCTGAAATGTATGGCCGTAAGCATTTGGGCAGCGTGCAATCCATTGCCTCCAGTTTGACTGTATTTGGTAGTGCGATTGGTCCTTTTCCATTTGGTGTTGCACGAGACACGACGGGCAGTTATACCGGCGTCTTTGCGATGGCCAGTTTGTTTCCATTGACGGCGGCGGTGGTTGTATTTTTTTTTGGTTATCGAAGTGAGAAACCCAACACAAGAAGTGGTTTTTCCATGGTGGAAGAAGACGACGAGGAAGAAGAAATATATGTTGATGGTGCTGCAGTGGACGGTGATTGTAACGGAGGGGGCGAGGCCGACGACCTGATTGATGAAATTTGAGATTTAGAGTTTAAAATATTACAGGTTACAGAGTTACAGTTACAGGAGACCTTGAGACTTTCGATACTATTGCGCGCGTTAAGCGAGTTAAATGTTGAATGTTTCATGCTTACCGATCTGGTACTGTACTTGAAAAAACTCCATCCCAAGGTCTCCACAGGTGTATAAATGTATAAATTTCTACATGTAAGATCTAAGATAGGGTACCTGTACTTAAAAAAAGAGTCTGTGAACTGTGAATCACTGTGAATGTGAACTGTGAACTGTGAAGTCAGTTGTCCTCTTCTTCTTCGACAAAATCATGAGCATCGACCACGGTCAAAAAAAACACATCGTTCATCGGGGTATTCTTGACGCCAATGTCCCCCAACATACTGTGCAAATTCAACAACACTCCATGAAACATCAATCTTTGGTGTTTGATTTGAATGCCGGTTTGACGTTCCAACAACACGGCAACATCTGCGACAACATGTCGAATGGAGACTGGACCAATGGATACTCTATGCCCCCCCACCACAAACTGTATCGTAAGGGTAAACATACCACCCATGATGGCTTGCAACAACAACAATTCCTCGTCCTCTTCGTTGGCTTCTTCTTCTTTTTGTTTGTTGATCATGATTTGTTTTTTTAGAGCCGTCGAGGCGGCCCATTTTTGCTTGCGAGTCAATTTTTTCGTCCCAGTTTTCGTCCCAGTTTTCGTCGTGGAACCCGTTGTCGAGGGCGCTGTGGCGGCAACAACCATGGCAGTCGATCGTTTGGCAATTTTGGCCGTTTTCCCTTTCTTTCTGGCGATCTCTTGTTTCTTCATGATGTTTTCCATTTCTTTTTGCCTGGCCTTCAACATGGCATGGGGTTCCAAGCCAAACACATGCAACAGCACACCGTTTTTCAAAGGTATTTTGGATTCTTTTCGTTTCTTGTCAAACGCCAACGAAGCCCGACAAAGAGGCACCCCGTTGCTCGAACGTATTTCCGTCAAACTTGGTAAAAAATGAGACACCATAGTACTGTGCCCCCATTCCAGACTCCCGTTGTCATGCCCGATGGCTTTGGTCACTTGATATCTTTTTTCGTTGGCTGTCCGTAGGTCGGGGGGTGGTTCCACCGCGCATTGAGCCCAACAACCCCACAATTTGTATACAAGTGCGTTTAGGTTGCAAAAGGTGGGGCGTGGTGATATTTGCACGTGAAGCACGGAGGTGGTGGGGGGTTTGGTGGAGAGGGGTTGCTGGCTTGAAGCTGTAACTGCTGCGGACGATGGTGCCGTGTTTGCTGGCGGTTGCGGGGAAGGTTCCGTCTTCTCGTCGAGAAGAAAAGTGATTTTTTTCGAAGACGAAGCGGGGGAAACGTACGGGTGCAGTGTGACGGTGATGTTTGACATGCTCTTTACATAGAGACTATTCCATTCCACAGCACAGCACAGTTGATTACAATTGTGACATTCACCATTGCATTTTCTCGTTGCTCGGTCGCGGTCCTCGCTCGAATAACACGAGGCAGCCCCTGAGATCTCATCGCGGCACAAGGTATCTTACCAGGTACCGAATCTATCCGACCAGTCCCTCTTGACGCTCCCTTTACCAACCAATCGACCTCGTTTCAATTGTTCAGACCTACAGAAGCTGTGCACGCCACAATGGCAACGAGAAGACTCTCGGTAAACTACTCTGATTCCTCCTCCTCCTCCTCCAAAACAGACAAAGAAGCACCCAAATCGCTCTCTTTGGGTATCGTCACTCGTCTTCTCGCGAAAGGACATGAAGCCAAACATCGAATACGCGTTCGGAAATTAGACAAGTCCATGGAGATGTGTGGGGTTCAAGTAGCTGTACGAATACGTCCCTTGAACAAAAAAGAAATAGCCGCCAACGATACCGTGTGTGTGTCTGTTCAGGGTGACAATCATTTGTCGGTCTCCAGTCAATTTGATGGCCAACGGGACTTTAATTTTGATGCTGTACTCGGAAGTTCAGGCACACAACGGAAAGCCTACGATGTTTCTGCCAGGCGGGTCTTAAATAAAGTGTTGGATGGTTTCAATGGATGTGTCTTTGCTTACGGTCAAACTGGCTCTGGTAAAACTTATACCATGGAAGGCATGAAAGGATTAGCCGGTGTGATACCACGTTTGACCCAAGATTTGTTTCGGCACATCAACGACCACCAAGATACAACAAAATTCACGGTACGCGTAAGCTATGTGGAAGTGTACCAAGAAAAATTACGTGATTTGTTAAAAGGTTCCTCCTCCTCTTCCTCCTCCACATCGCCCAAGCACGACAACCATCATCATTCACACGGCAACAGTGATCAAATTAAACTTCGGCAAAACCCGAAAACCAAAACCATTGAATTGAGTGGCGCCGAAATTAAAACTGTTACGAGCCACGCCGACATCTCAAAATTAATGGACCGTGGGTTTAAAAGAAGAACAAAAGCGAAAACCAACATGAACGAAGCAAGTTCCAGATCCCATGCTGTATTGACATTATGGATTGACCAGGAAGACACGGGTGCTGGTATGGGTACCATCAAATCCAAATTATCCTTGATTGATTTAGCCGGGTCGGAACGTCAATCCAAAACAGGAGCCACGGGCGATCGTCTGAAAGAAGGGAGTGCGATTAATAAAAGTTTGTCTGCTTTGGGCAATGTTGTCAAAGCATTGACGGAAGGCCAAGATAAAAGTAACAGTAAAGGGAAAAGCAGCAAACATAATGCGCATGTGCCGTACCGAGATTCGACCTTGACACGATTGTTACAGGACAGTTTAGGTGGAAACAGTGTTACCCTGATGATCTGTAACATTGGACCTGCTTTTTCAAACATGGCCGAAACATTGGATTCATTGCGGTTTGCCGAACGGGCAAAAAAGATTAACAATCATGCCGACGTGTACCGGGAAGGCTTATCACCACAAATATTAATGTTGATGCAACAGAACAGTAAATTGCACAAGCAACTCAATCATGCCAACAAAATCATTCAGGAAGGTGGTGGTGGTGGTGGTGGTGGTAAAAATGTTGTCCAAACCAAAAAATACAAAGAATTGGAATCCAAACACAATAATTTAAAGGATGACAATAATTTATTGCAGTCTGAAAACAGTAGATTAAAAAAAGAATCGGAGGAAATGAGGAAAGAATTGATTCAAAACCAGTCGGAATTGTCATCCATGAAAGCAATGTTGAATGGCACCAGCAGTGGTGGTTCATCTTCACTATCATTTCCCTCCGGTTCATCTTCTTCAACATCCAAGGAAAGTGGTGGTGGTGGTTCGTTGTCTTCTTCTTCTCCCAATGCAGAGAGCAATGGTGGAACCATTGCTACACAGATGCAAACTATGGTGCACAAAGCAACCACATATGACCACATGGTTGAAACATTAATGAGTACATCGCATGCCAATGCAAGTGAGCAGGCTTCTGCGTCTCCCATATCGCCCAATCAAGTGGAAACGATTTTAAACGCAATCATTGAACAACAACGAGCAGCCGAAGAACAAATAAATTCGTTTTCAGATTCTGAAGACGAGGATGAAGACGAAGACGAAGATTTGTCGCACAACGACGTCAATGGTTCCGGAGAAAAGGCAGGCAACACGACTAAACATCCAATCAGTTTCGTAACAAAAGTACTCAAATTAAAAGCAACCGCGGTTAAATGGAAAAAAAAATGTGCAGAGGACGTGACGAAACACCAACAAAAACACAACGAACTGTTGGAACAAATGGACGCACTGAAAGAAGACCAAGAAAAACACGATCAGTTTGCAAAACAGCAAGCGCAGGAAGTACAAGTCGAAACAAAGCGCCAAGCACAAAAACAACAAGACATGAAATCGGAAGAGTGGAAAAACGAATTGTTACTGATTCGAAACCAATTGAACCACCAAGTGGAAGAAAATACAACACTGCAACATATGCATCAACAGAATATGGCTGCCTTAAAAAAAGAACAGCTCTTATCAATCCAACAGCAATCACAAGGTAAAGAAACATTGGTTGCAGAATTGGAACAAAACTATGCTTTGGAATTGACAAAAATAAAGGAGGACTATACAGCAACAACGATCAGTTTGAAATCACAACATAAAACACAACAAGACACATTGCAAGAAAAAAACGACACCCATTTGCAAACACAACAAAAATTGGAACAACAGATTGTTGTTTTAGAAGATGAAAAACGAACGTTGAGCAAATCCATGGCGGAGAGTCAAAGTGATGTTGAAACGTTGTCCACTGACCTTCAAAAAAAAGAAATTCGAATTCAACAATTAAATACTGAGATTTTAACGTTGAATACTGAAATTTCGACAATGACTGCAAAACACAATGCATTAAAATCTTCTTTGAAAAATGAAAAGGATACAGTAGTCACTCGATTGCATGAATTGGAAGACAAAGATGCACAGTTAAGATCAGCGGGGAAACAAACCACGCATGCTCTCAATGACGCTAAAACAAGACTTGAAACAATCGAACAACAATTAAAAGAACAAGTAGAATTGCATGACAAAACCACAGGAGAATTGCTGAACACAAAGAAACAGAAAACATTGCTCGAGCAAGAAAGGGCAGAATTGAAAAATACCATTGAGCAAGAAACGAAGGAAAAGAACAAACAGATCGAGAACAACAAACACATAAACAAAGAAAATGCCGAGAATGTCCAAACCATCAACGTATTAAATAACGAGAAAATAGAACTGCACCAAGAAATTAAATCGTTGAAAGAAACAAAAAACAAAATGGACATGGCAATTCGAACAATGAAACACGAAGAAGAGACCCTGCATACAACAACGGCAACAACAATGAATGCTTTAACAGAACAAATCAGCAATTATAAAAAAAAGAGCACGACAGAAGCAGAAGAACACAAAAAAACTAAAATGGAGTTCAAAGAAACCAGAACGGAGTTGACCAGTACTGAAAGAAAATTGTCGGATTTGGAACATGCAATGGAAACAATAACTTTGAAAAAAGAACGAGTGGAGAGCTACCTCAAGGAAGAAAAGGCAAACACGATTGTATTGCAACAGAACCACAAGCTAGCACTGAATAAATTAAAACAAGAGTTTGACGAAAAAGAAAATCTTTTGAAAGTGGAATGGCCAAAGGAAGCAAGAGAAACGAAGCGTCAATTAGAAACCCAACTGCACGAACAACAAGATGCCAATGCTTCTATGTCGTTGTCGTTGGAAACGAGTAAAAAAGACCACACTACTGCAAAGGCTGAAAAAGAGAAATTGACAGCAATCGTCGATGATTTGAAAACAACACACCCGTTACAGATAGAAATGTTAGAAACGTCTTACAGTACGTTGCAAAACGAAATGGATATTTTAAGAAGAGAATACATGACCTGTAAAAATGAATTCAGTCACATTAAAAGCAATTTAGAACACGACTGCATGTCCAATGGATTGGCACTAGCCACGGAACAACGTAAATTGAAAAACAGCACAGACAGAATCAATGAAATGGAATTGCTCCTGCAAACAAATCAACTGAATGCTGCAGCAGTGAAGGAAGATTTATCCGAATTAAATGAAAAGTATGAACTTGCAAGTGAACAATTGGCATTAAAAACCAAAGAAATGGATGAATGCAACACACAATTGGTCGAATTAAGAAATGTGCACAGTACATTGTCGGTGGAACAGAAACAATTGTTTGAGCAACACGAAAAAGTAGTGGCCAACGAAGCAGACCTCAAAACTAAATTTACAAAAGAACACGAATGCACCAAAGAATTGGAATTGCAATTAAGAAAAGTTTATTTGGATTTGGAAGAAGAACGAAAAACTCATGTCAGTATTATTGCGTCGTTGAACGAAGAGAAAGAACATGTGGCGACGTTGCAGTCTGCGGGTCGAAATGAAATCGATCGGTTGATGCATGTTTTGCAAGGGTACGAAGACAAGAAAAGAATCAACGAAGAAGGGATTTTAAAAAATAAAAATGCCAACATTGCATTGACCAATGAAATCAAGAAATGCAAGCAGACCGTGGCCAAAGACAAAAAAAAATACACTCAACTTCAAGCCGACAACAAAAGATTAAATACAACATTGATTGAAGTACGAACACGAATGGGCGAAGCGGAAGCAAAAGCAGCGGAATACCACGCCGAATACATTCACACAAAAGAGAGTACCAGTAATGTATTGACGTCTATTGTACCGAATTTGAAAAAATCGTTGGAGGAAGAAATGTCACGAACAAACACATTGAGGGACGATTTGATGCGAGCGAACGTAGAAATTGATCGAACACATCGGTATTTAAAAGAAGAACGAATCCGCATTGTTGAATTAAGAACAGAAAGCGAAGAACACGCACGAGGTAGTGCAGACGCTTCCAAAAGAGCGGAAGATTTGATTAACAAATATGAACAGGAACGAAAAGAATTGATGGAAGCCAGCATAGTGGAAAGAAACCAAGAAATGGAGACCGAAGTGCACAAACAAACGGCCTTGACAGAACACATCAATGAATTGGAAGAACAACTCAATGCAGTCAACGAAGAATTGAACGAGGAAAAATTGAAAAACATGAAAGAGAACGATCAATTGAGCGAATTCAACAAATTGGTGAATATCAATGCTGACTTGCGAGTACAGTTGTCGAACGCTGAAATAGCATTGCACGATGATTCGCACGAAAGAATGCGATTAACCACAACATTGACGTCGAAAGAGAGCCATGTGCAACGAGTGCAGAAGGAATTAAAGGAGCTTGCGGTACTGTTGGACCAAGAAAGAGTACAGCACCGCCAAACATTGCGTACCAATGAAAAAGATTTTACAGACGGTCTTGCTGCAATGCGAGAACAGGTTCGCAAAGCGGAAAGAAAGGAAGATGAAATCAATGCCTCCAACATGAAATTAAAAAGCAATCTACATCTGTTGGAAGATAAATTAAAGGAGACGACGAAACAACATGAATTGACCAAGAACAAATTGGCGGACGCAACCAGTACGGGTGCCAGTGGTGATGGTACCAAAGAAGACGACGACAAAGACAAGAGCAGTGCAAACACTTCGTCTTCTACAACGACGGAAATTGTCGTCTTGCAATCAGAAAACGATTATTTGAAATCAAGAACCTCTAAATTAGAACTGAATTTAAGTGAATTGATTGCAAAGAACGGCGATTTACTTTCAACCGCAAGTGAAAAAGAACAGTTGTTGGAAGCAAGTGCCCGAAAAGTCACCGAATTGGAAGTAATGGTGAACGAAGTAACACACGAGAAAGACGCGACCATAGAAAGTTATCTCAAAAAAGACACTGAAAAAGAAGAAGCACATACAAAAAAGTTAAACAATCTTTTGAACAAGAACGCGACCGAATACCAACAGCAGGAAGAAGAACTCCGTAAAGTGATCAAAGAAAGAGACGACTTATCCAAACAAGTCGAACAGTGGACAGACAAATATGACACAACAATGGCAGAGTTGGTTGAAAAAAACAATGCGATACCCGTGTTGGAAACAGAAATTCAAAAGTATGAAACCATGGTTACCACAACATCGAAAGAATTGTTGGATACAAAAACAAAAGAACATGATGTAACTCGAGAATTGGATGTGATGCATGGGCAATACAAAAGTTTAGAACTTGAATTGTTGAATTTAGCCAACATGAACGAAAGATTAAAACAAGAATTGGCGGTGGAAATGAACAAATACAATGATATCAATCTGAAATGGAATACAACAACAGTCGTGCTTGAACGAAAAGAAAGTACAATTAATACTCTGAATCAAGAATTGGACATTTTAAAGTCGGCCGTGGCAACAACAATCACGGCCAAAAATCAACCAGACACCACCACGACCACACTCATGAGTAGGTCAGCCATACCCACAACACCCACAACAGAAAAGACCACAAGTGGTGCAATGACTGCGGCAGAAATGTCATCCCCACGTTCACCCTCTTCCCTCTCTTCCCCCTCTTCCCCCTCTTCATCCTTTTCTTCTTCTTCTTCTTCATCGTCCGCTTCTTCCCCTGCCTCGCCCCACATTTTAAGTAAAAGTTCCGCAGACGTGCAACAAGCTGAACATGTCACGTTGTTGTTACGTTCACGTTTGGAACAGACCGAATCTACTTTGAAAGAAGAACAGGAGACGATCCAAACTTTGCGAGCAACATTGCAAGACATGAATGAGAAAGAAAGCACACTTCTGGACCAGATCGCGCTGATGAAAAGAGACCACTCCAGAACAGAGTCTAAATTGCAAGCGTCTTTGTCCATTAAAGATTTGCTGACGTCGGAAATCAAAAAGACGGACGCCTTGCTACTGGAAAAAGATCAAATCATCTCTTCTTCGGAAACAAAACAATTGGATTATCAAAATCAATTGAACCAAGAAAAAGATAAATTGCTGTGTTCGTCCAATAGCAATGCAAGCACCAGTCATAAATACAAAAAGGATGTGTTGCACTATAAAACAAAATTGAAAGTGGCCAATAGTTTAATCCGTAAATTGGAACAAAGATTTGCTGATTTACAACACGAAGTCGTACAAATGTCTTCTTCAAAAATTGCCACCACCAGTGAAAGCAAACAAGGAAGCAAAGAAGAAATGCAAGAAGAGGGGGAAAAGATTGAAATTGTATCATTGCGCAAGAAATGCCAAGAAATCAAAACAGAATTGGACCAAGAAATGACAACCAGTTCCACGTTACGAATGCAGATGGGCATTCTTCAAACCGAAAAAGATCGGGCGGACAGAAATGCAAACCGATTGAAAAACAAATTATTGACCGAACAAATTCTGGTGTCCAAACAACTCGAAGCCTACAGTGCATTGGAAAAGAAACAATACCAACAAGAGCAAGAATTGTCCCTCTTGTCCTCCTCGCAACAACAACAACAGACTGTGAACACTAGTGGGCCAGAGCCCAACGCCACGAAAGAGGCACTGCCACCCAGAGAGGCCACTGCGTTGTCCTTGGTGGCGTTGAAAAAAGACAACGACGCATTGGCCGCGGCACAGAACGAGAAAATGAAACTGTTGAACATGAAAGAGAGTCAATTGATCGAAAAGAATGAATTGATTGAGACATTGAACCAAGATTTAGAGGCTTCAAAAAGAGACGTGGCACGTCGAACAAGCGATGTGGATGTGTTGCACCAACAAGTCTTGAGTACGCAACAAGACATTGACGATCAAATTGTATTGTTGATGAAAAGTGAAAGAAAAAACATCCAATGCCAACACCAGTTGGACGTGGAAAAATTGAAAAACCTCCATTTACAGGGGGACCTTCAAAAAATAAAAACCAACAGCTCCAACGGCGAGGAAAGCACACCCACACCCCAACCACCTGTTGAATCCTCAACCTCTGAACACGCCTCTGCGATCGCTGTGTTGGAATTGACCCTCGAAGAAATGATGGCGGCCTCCAAAAAGGACAAGAATGAAATGTCCGAGTTGAAATTAGAAGCCAACGCATTGCGGACCAACCAATCGCATTGGACCAGTGAAATCAGAAAATTAGAAAACAAAGTGTTGCGTTCCACGCAATTGTTGCAAGAAAGAGACGAAGCATTGGCCACCGTGTCTGCGTTGCAACACGTTTTGACGGAATCCAGAACAAAAACAAAACAAGAATTGAACACATTGATTGAAGAAACAACACTCTCCCAACAACAATACGATTTGAAATTGCAACATGCCAATGAAACGCAATTAAAAATGATGGCATTGCAAGAACAAGTGAACACGATCCAACAGCAACACGACCAACAAACAACGTCGGCACAAGCAGCATTCACCGCTGCGAAACGTACCATGGAAGAAGAAAGGACAAAATTAGTGTCGCAATTGAAGTTAGAAGTCAGCAACGTCAGCATCATGACGAAACGGGACGAAGAACAAAGGAATCGAATTTTAGTCTTGGAAAACCAATTGAATTTTCTTGACGATAGTTTCAACATGATGAAAAACACGCAAGAAAACCGCAGCCGAGAACACACCACGTCATTGAACACTGCAACGCATGCGATGGACACGTTAAAACAAGAAAACCGCTCGTTGAAATCCAAAATGTCCAAAGCAGGCAAAACATTGGCCTTGGAAGTTGAATCCTTGGGGAAACAGTTGGCCATGGCGCGGCAGGGAAAAGCAGAAGCGACCATTCAACTGGAAATGCAACAACGCGATCATTACGACCAATACAACAAGAAACAGGTCGAATTGGTGGAATTGCAATCCCGGTACGATCGTTTGTGCGATCGTATGAAAAGTGGTGAAAGCAACAATCTTCATTTGGAGCAACAACTCAATCAATTGAACCAACAAGAACAACACCACCAACACGAGGAAGTCAAAATGAACGAGAAATACCTGGCCATGATTGACCTGCACGAAACGTTGGAACAACAAAATGTGAACATGAGTGAAACGATCTCCACGTTGGAAAACAATTTAAACCAAACCAAAGATCAGTCCCGGGCCTATTTCAAACAAATCAACAAGTACAAGCAAGAATTGGCAGGGATACGGGAACGAATGTTGGAACAAGAAATCAGCAGTGCTGGTTTGTTGAACAGGAAAGAAGAACAGAAAAGCAAGTCCACCCTGCTTATTTATACTTTGTCGCACCGTGTGACACCACGATGGGAAACGCAAATGAAACACAACAACGATGACAACGAGTGGCAGAAAGATCTCCACGATTGAAATCGTCGAAACTTTTATGGAAGGTGTTCAAGCCATGCACGCGGCATTGATGAACATCAAAGAAGTGGAAGTCTCTT
>Ga0115007_10001951_pt1 | contig 13020 bp, 14 predicted proteins | sample ArcOceMetagenome_2_FD_87166 | JGI IMG/M metagenome (GOLD analysis project Ga0115007, IMG submission 87166) | Marine eukaryotic phytoplankton communities from Arctic Ocean - Arctic Ocean ARC135M Metagenome | ecosystem: Environmental > Aquatic > Marine > Oceanic | place: Arctic Ocean | collected... | reverse complement strand
TGAGTTTAAAAGATATCACCCGGCGCAAGACTTTCGCCTTCTGAATCCCCTAACCCTCTAGCCTGTATTTTCTCTAACAACTCCTTGTCTTTACCTCTCTGAATAACTATCTCCACACGCCTATTCGTTGCACGGTTATCCGCTGTATTATTTGGCACTAGTGGTTTGGTATCTGCATGCCCTATGATTTGATATTGAGTTTGATCTATTCTCTCATCATCAAATAATTCATTAGCAACGGCGAGTGCGCGTGCTGCAGATAAATCCCAATTTGAAAAGAAAGCGCGGCCAGAGTACGGAATACTATCGGTATGACCTTCAATAGAAACATTTCCAGGAACATCGAGTAACACATCACGTATTTTTGCCATTACTGGAATATATTCAAACTTCAACTCAGCGGAACCCGACGAGAAAGACCCCTTCTCTTTTACACGGATAATCACTTTACTTTCATCGGTTTCGACTTCAATTGCACCGTCACCGATCTCTTGCGCTAACGCTTGAGCAAACTGTACCGCCTGCTCTTTTGCATCCTGTTCCATCTGTTCTTCAATTTTTTGTTTTAGCTCGGCTTCGCCTTCTTGCTTATCTTTTATTTCAGCATCACCTTCGACCGACCGGATATCCAACGTATTCATATTATTGTTAACCGTCATCTGACGGATTTCGTTTAACGGTGTTGGTTCCGGACGTCCCGGGCTAAACTCTTGGGCAATAATAGAGGTACCCTTTGGGATATCCTCTACTTTTATCTGGTTCTGCACACCAAAGGCTTCACGCATGGAGCCAGCAAGTTGTTTGAACTTTAGGACGTCCATTTCCGAAAACGATAACAAAAGTACGAAAAAGCACATCAGTAGCGACATCAAGTCGGCAAAGGTGGCCACCCAACCAGGAAGACCGGCCGCACAGGGAGGACATTCATGTTCAGCATCATCACTCATGATCTACTCCTAATCCCCTGCTACAGCGCGTTTTTTCTCAGGCAAGTAATTGCGGAGCATTTGCTCAATAACCCGAGGGTTTTGCCCTGCCTGGATCGCCAGTAGTCCATCGATAATCAGCGCTTGGTTGAGTGCTTCTTCGTTGTTACGGACCGATAATTTGTCAGCAATAGGCAAAGCCAACATGGTCGCTATCATGGCGCCATACAAGGTCGTCAACAACGCCACAGCCATTGCAGGCCCGATGGATTTAGGATCACTCATATTCGATAGCATTTGCACCAAGCCTACGAGCGTACCTATCATACCCATGGCGGGTGCCACATCGCCTAATGCCTTGAAAATATCTATCCCTGACTCATGCCGGTCAGCGGATAATTTCATTTCTTTATTCAATAACGTTTTTACAACATCAGGGTCATGGCCATCGACTAGCAACTGAATCCCACGCTGCATAAACTCACTACTAACGGTTTTATCTTCAAGTGACAATAAGCCGCCTTTACGCGCTGCATCCGCAAGCTCTACCGTCTCTGTAATAATTGTCTCTGGGCTAATCGATTTAAACATGAACGACTTGCCCATAATTTTACCCACAGCTAGGAATTGACCCAACGTGAACTTCATTAAGGCTACTAGGATGGATCCGCCAACTACAATTAATAACGAGGGTGCGTTAACAAATGCCCCTATATCACCACCGCTGAACATCGCCGCAATAACAATACCTAAACCGCCTAAAAGCCCGACGAGCGTCGCTATATCCACTGATTTCTCCTTTCACTACAAACTGATGACTAGGTGTTCATGTTTTTTTCAGGGATAATACCTGCAATGTAGACACGAGCCCTTTCAGCCTTATGTCGGCCGACTTTGTATTTGTTTGACCACTAGTTTGTGTTTCGCTAACGTACCGTCAAGTTTTAACAGGATGCCCTTATGCCCCGTAAAAAAAAGACGCCCGACTTTGAGCAATCACTATCTGAACTCGAAGCTTTAGTCAGCCGCATGGAACAAGGCGAACTGACCTTGGATGATTCCCTTTCCGCTTTTGAGGATGGCATTCGGCTGACGCGTGAATGCCAATCTTTCTTAGATCAAGCCGAACAAAAAGTTCAGATCCTTAGCACCCAAGATGGCAAAATCACAACTGAGCCATTTGTCTCTGAACAGGACTAATCCATGCCGTTACGCCAAGCGCTAGCCGACTACAAACAACGGGTTGATAGCCAATTAGATCGCTCACTATCGCATTCAAGTATAGACCCGCTTTTACAAGATGCGATGCGATATGGTTTATTTAATGGCGGAAAACGGGTACGGCCGTCACTCGTTTATATAACGAACGACCTACTTGGCGGCCACGTAGAGAACGCCGACAATCCCGCCTGTGCCATTGAGTGTATTCATAGTTACTCGCTGGTACATGATGATTTACCTGCCATGGACAACGACGATTTAAGGCGTGGCAAACCAACCTGTCATATTGCCTACGATGAAGCGACCGCCATACTGGCTGGGGATGCTTTGCAGTGCTTTGCGTTTGAGCTATTGAGCCACAAAACGACTAACCCCACCCAACAAGTAGCCATGATACGTGTACTTGCTATAGCAAGCGGCGATAAAGGCATGTGCGCTGGACAATCTTTCGACTTACGAAACGTTAACAAGCCACTCACGTTACAACAATTGCAAGCAATGCATCGATGTAAAACGGGCGCGTTAATTAATGCGTCACTGGAACTAGGCTACCTAGCGGCGGGCTGCGATGATGAAAGGATCCGTTCAGCACTCTTACAATACGGTGACGCCATCGGACTCGCCTTCCAGGTGAAGGATGACATTTTAGATATCGAAGGCGATACCGCCACACTTGGCAAGCCCCAAGGCTCTGATATCAACCAAAACAAACCCACCTATCCTGCGTTATTAGGCATGGACGAAGCTAAGAAAAAACTCTCTATGCTACACCAAGAAGCTAACGATGCACTGTCGCCTTTAGGTAATAGGAGTCAACCACTCATAGCCATGGCTGACTTTATTTGTCAGCGGAACTATTAGATGTTTACACATATCCCCAACACCCGCCCTATTACAGCGTTACTTGATCACATAGATCGGCCGGAACAGCTACGCCAACTAAGCCGTGCTCAACTTCCCGCTCTAGCTAATGAGCTACGTGCATTTTTACTGTATAGCGTAGGCCAAACGGGTGGACACTTTGGCGCGGGGTTGGGAGTAGTCGAGCTAACAATAGCGCTTCATTTTCTGTTAAACACACCCCATGACCACCTTATTTGGGACGTCGGCCATCAATCTTATCCGCACAAAATACTCACAGGTCGGCGCGAGGCGTTACTGACTATTCGCCAAACCAATGGACTCGCACCTTTTCCTCGCCAAGAAGAAAGCGCTTACGATGCATTTGGGACGGGCCACTCAAGCACCTCCATCAGTGCAGCGCTAGGCATGGCTGTTGCTGACAAAATTAATGGGATAGCCAATAAAAGCGTAGCGGTTATCGGAGATGGGGCTTTAACAGCAGGCATGGCGTTTGAAGCGCTCAATCACGCAGCGCATACGGGTGCTGATTTGTTAGTCATTTTAAATGATAACGACATGTCGATCTCGCCTAATGAAGGCGGCCTTGCAACCTACCTATCGCAAAACCTTAAAGCAGCTTCCACTCGTAGTACAACGACAGCCGCACTCTTTGAAGCGCTAGCCTTTGAATACCACGGCCCTGTCGATGGGAATGATTTTGAGCAACTATTACCCGCCTTAACCAGCTGCTTGCATAAAACCGGACCCCAGTTTTTACACATAACAACAGTCAAAGGCAAAGGTTTTCTCCCTGCTGAAACAGACCCTGTTGGCTATCACGCTATTACCAAAATTGAGCCTATCGATCAGCCAACAAAGCCTAAAGCACTCACTTACGCCAATTATTTTGGTCAATGGCTAGTACACAAAGCTCAACAAGACCCTACGCTAGTTGGCATTACACCCGCCATGCGTGAAGGCTCTGATTTAATTGCCTTCTCCCAACAGTTCCCAGAGCGTTACTTCGATGTCGCGATTGCCGAACAGCACGCCCTTACTTTTGCGGCAGGACTCGCCAGCGCAGGAATAAAGCCTGTCGTTGCGATCTACTCCACTTTTTTACAACGCGCCTATGACCAGCTTATCCATGACATCGCCATTCAAAAATTAGATGTGTTGCTCGCTATCGATCGCGCGGGTCTAGTTGGCGAAGATGGTGCGACACATGCTGGTTGTTTCGATATAGCTGCTCTGCGCTGTATACCCAATATCGTCATCATGACGCCATCCGACGAGCAAGAGCTGTTGCTTATGCTGAATACGGGTTATCACTTTAGCGGCGTTGCCGCCGTGCGTTATCCGCGGGGCGCAGGAAGCAGCCAAAACCCTTTGATTACCGAGGAACACATTCCACTAGGCAAGGGCCGGATTTTATATGATGGCTCATCAGGTACCGCCGTGCTGAACTTTGGTGCACTATTGCCTCACTCAGATGAGCTAGCTAAAAGAGAAGGCCATACACTCGTGGATATGCGTTTTGCCAAACCCATCGATACGAAATTACTGGATCAATTAACCGATACCCATAGCCGCTTCATCACCGTAGAAGATCATTCCGTCATAGGCGGCGCCGGTTCTGCAGTTGCAGAATACTTAGCGACCCATAGCTGGAATGGTATCTTAGAAATCAAAGGCATACCCGATCAATGGATTGAACATGCAAGTCGGGGCGAACAAATACAAAAAATATTCGAATAAAATTATACAAAGGCCCTTTAGACATTGACGGTTAAGGTCGACAACTGTCTAATTACGGCTAAATAAAATAGTTAACGGAACTTTTTCCGACAAGGCCTAACTTGCCTACCCGTTAATACAAGGAGTTTATTAATGTCTTTTAAAATGCGCCTACTGGCCCTCGTTATCATGGGCACTGGACTAACAGCCTGCGGAGGCGGTGGTGGCAGTAACAACAATTTATTCAATCCTGCTGAAGATACAACGACTACAGATACAACGACTGATACAACAACTGATACAACGACTGATGAAACAGATACCAATGTCGATACGTCGGATAGTGGTATAACGTCCTTAAGCCCTGTGAATACAGTTTATACAACTAATGAGTTTGTGGGGATTTTCATTGAGCGGCTTGATGAGGAAAAAGAAAACTATAAGCTAGGCACCAGCTTAATGAAGACACTGGTTCACCCAAGCAATATGGAAGAGGGCTTTCCATTCGAGGCGACTGTCTCTTATAAGTTTAAAGAGTGCCAAGACAAGAACTTATTTAAGCTCTATGGGGCCTATTTAGAGGATTCATCTCTAGAAAACTTTTACCAAGACACGATCCATATTGATAGCCAAAGTACTGGTACAGTACTCAAAAACTTTGATGTAACGTGGAACGGTACTGACAGTGCTTATTACGGGACGATGCAATTAGCTGCCGCAGAATGGATTGAAGCTGATTCCTGCATGACTGAAAGATATCGACTGACCCTGCAAAGTGAAGTTGCTTTATTCCCTACCAATGCACAGTTCTATTCAGATACTACTGAAGATGTATTCATTGGCTTAAATGAAAATAATCAACGACAAATCACATGGAGTTACGAGAGGTTTACGACTAGTAATACGAATAAGTTTTACACGGTAGCTCTGTATGATTATACGCGCTTTGACTCGTTAAACTTTTTTGCACCTGTTTACGCTTTACCTTCAAATGCAGATCAAGACCAGAGAGATTTAGCATACGCTCAATCTTCGGCTAGCCCAGTAATGACCGATGATGTATTTTTATGGCAAGAAACCATTTCTGGAAGCTCAACCAGTTTAACTATTCCAGATAGCATTACTTTAACAAATGACAATGATTATTTGCTTGTCGTTACTGCTTGGGAATCAGCAGGAGATGATGGGTTACCATCGAATAAAATCTACTTTTTCTCAAGCCTGACGTTTAAGTACAAAGACAATTAGAAAAAGCTAGAAAAAAAGGCGACTAATTAGTCGCCTTTTTTTCTAAATCTTCATCACTATTTAAAATGCTCTTCCGACATCATATGCCCCAATTTACCCATCTTAGTGGCAAGGTACTCTTCATTATGACTATTTTTACCCACCTGTAGCGGCACTCGTTCCGAAACTTTCACACCATACGTCTGCAATGCAGCCACTTTACGCGGATTGTTCGTCATCAAATTGACAGACTTAATACCCAGATGCGCTAACATAGGATCACACATACTGTAATCACGCATATCGGCAGCAAAACCTAATTGCTCGTTCGCTTCTACTGTATCAGCACCCTGATCCTGTAAATGGTAGGCTTTAATCTTATTAAGCAGCCCTATACCACGGCCTTCTTGGCGCAAATACAACAACACACCGCGGCCTGTCTCGGCAATGCGCTTTAGCGCTTCTTGTAACTGAAAACCACAATCACAGCGCAGGCTAAATAACGCATCACCCGTTAAGCATTCCGAATGGATACGCGCGAGTACAGGCTCATCACCACTAACATCGCCATACACCAGCGCAATATGGTCTTTACCGGTTTCAGTGTCTTCAAAACCTACCATTGTAAAAGTACCCCAAGGCATGGGTAGTTTTGAATCCGCTACGTATTCAATTGTCACGCATCATTCCTCAAAAAATTCAAGCCACGCAGTTTATCAGCGATGACGAGTATTAGGTAACGATAATCCATTACTGTTCAGTGCTTAATCGGCTTTTATTTAGCCTATCCATGCAACACATAAATGTAGGCATACCAAAGCCAGCAAACCAGCGAGCACATCGTCTAACATGATGCCTAAGCCACCATGCACATACTTATCGCACCAACTAATCGGCCAAGGTTTCCAAATATCAAATAGGCGAAATAACAAAAAGCCCAACAGAATATTCAACCCAGTGACAGGCACAGCAATCATCGTTATCCAAAAACCAACAAATTCATCCCATACAATTCCGGGGTGATCATGTACTTTAAGCTCCCTAGCAGCTTTTCCACATAGATAAATCCCGATGATGGCAGCGATAACCACCACGGCGATATACGCTTGAGTACCCAACAAAGATAACGCCAAATAAAAAGGAATAGCCGCTACCGTTCCAGCCGTACCTGGCGCTTTTGGTGATAATCCACTGCCCAAACCAAAGGCTAAAAATTGGGCAGGGCGTGTGAAAACTGAACGTGGAGTTGGTTGCATAATTTTTCTTATCGCTCTTATTATCGCGGGCCGTTTTCAGGGGACGTGAAATGACGATAACCCGTTAGACTAGATAATGTTGTCGCGTCAATGCCACGAACAATACGTTCATTAGCATCAGCGGTAATAGTACCAACGACGCGAATGGGTACACCCGTACGTTGTCGAATAGCCTGCAATTTTAATTCATCAGTGGGAGCAACAGTAAAGCAGAGTTCAAAATCCTCTCCACCTGTGAGCGACCACATAGCAGCCTGCTCATTCCCAACCAACCGCACTAAAGCCGCTGAGCACGGCAAACAATCCGCGCTAATATCCATACCAACTTGTGATGATGTAAGTAGGTGCTCAATATCACCAATCAGTCCATCCGAAATATCAATACACGCAGTAGCCGTATCTAAAAGCGCTTCGCCTAAGGCTAAACGAGGTACTGGCCGGTAAAAACGGTCAATCAAGTATTGGGCATCAGGGCTAAACATATCGACCGCAGGCTCTGCTGCTAAGCCTTTCTGCTTTTCCAATAAATACAAACCACCACGGCTATCACCTAATGTGCCACTGACACAGACGAGATCACCCGCCTGTGCACCGCTACGCATTAAAGCCATCCCGGCCGGCACCCACCCATGGACAGTTGCCGTCAATGATAAGGAGCCCCGCGTAGTATCTCCGCCTATTAACTGAATACCATATTCTTGGCACGCATCATGTAAACCTGAGGAGAAAAGGGATAGCCACTCGTGATCGACGTCCGGTAAAGTAACCGCTAACGATAACCAAGCGGGTATCGCACCCATAGCGGCCAAATCACTCACTGACGCACCCACCAAGCGCCAAGCCAACTCATCAGCCGGCGAATCCGAAAAAAAGTGAGTACCCACTACCAAACTATCAGTTGATACGACTAACTGATAACCCGGCGGTACGTTGAGCACAGCACAATCATCACCGATTCCTATCGCTACACCATTCTCCGCTGACTGAAGCGCATTCAGCGATGGTCGAAAGTAACGATTGATTAACTCAAATTCATCCATGCGCTATGACGATAATCGCTTAGCCTGAATTTCTGCAAGACGCACACGTCCAGCCACTTTATCAAGAATGCCGTTAATGTAGCGATGACTATCAGTAGCACCGAAGATTTTAGCAAGGTCTACACTTTCATTGATCGCTACACGAAATGGGACTTCGATTCGATGCTTAAGCTCAAAACATCCAATACGCAAGGTTGCCAATTCAACAGGGTCGAGGTCGTCTAACGCTCGATCAAGAAAAGGCACATACAACGCATCTAAATCAGTTTTATGCTCAGCTACACCATGCAGCAGATCGTGAAACAGTTTGATGTCTGTTGATTTCATATCATTATCGACACGAAACTGTGCTTCGATCTCATTAATCGCCTGTCCCGCCATGTGCCATTGGTACAGCGCCTGTAATGCAAAGCTACGAGCGGAACGACGCTGTTCAGTCAGAGATGCTTTCTTCTTTCGTGGAGCTGGGGATGTTTCTTCAGTCATCTGACTTAAGCCTCAAGGTTACGCAATAAACTGACCATTTCCATGGCTGACAAAGCGGCTTCCGCGCCTTTATTTCCGGCTTTAGTACCAGAACGCTCAATCGCTTGCTCGATAGTATTGACGGTTAAAATGCCGTTCGCTACGGGGATATCGTATTCAAGTGATAGTTGAGCTACGCCACCAGAGCTTTCACCGGATACATATTCGAAATGCGGTGTGCCACCCCGAATAACAGCGCCCAGTGCAATGATGGCATCATCTTTTTTCTGAGCTGCAACTTTTTTTACAACTAGTGGGATTTCAAACGCACCAGGCACACGTACAACACGCACCTTGTCATCACTAATACCGTGCCGTTTGAGTGCATCTAATGCACCTAATAATAAGCTCTCAACAACAAACTCATTGAAACGACCTACAACGATTGTGTAACGGCCATCAGCCGAAACGAAATCACCTTCTACTACTGTTACTGACATGGGAGCTTCCTATGATTCATCACAACTAATGTATTCAACAATTTCCAAGTCAAAACCGGAAATCGCATTAAATTTCATCGGCGCACTTAACAAGCGCATCTTGCCAACCCCTAAATCGCGTAATATTTGCGACCCCGTGCCGACCATTAAATACGCGCCCGATGCATTATGGGTTGCCGGTCGACGCTGTGCAGGCTTACCCAGCAAGCGATTCAACGCATCACCAATATCTTCACGACGGCCGTTATCAAGTAACAGAACCACACCTTTACCTTCGTTGGCTACCGACTGCATCGCCTGCTGCATTGTCCATTTGAATTCATCTTCGCGCGTCACACCCACTAAATCACGTAGAACATCACCGCGAATATGAACCCGCACTAAAGTCGGTTCATCAGGGGTAACATCACCTTTAATGAGCGCCATGTGCGTTACATTTTGAATCGTGTCGTGATAGGTGATGTAGCTAAAGTCACCTGAATCAGTTGCTAAAACACCTTCAGATTGTTTTTCTACTGTTCGTTCGTTGGTCGTTCGATAGTGAATCAGATCAGCAATGGTGCCTATTTTAAGATCATGCTTTTCAGCAAACACTTCTAAGTCTGGACGGCGTGCCATGGTGCCATCATCGTTCATAATTTCAACAATGACAGCCGCAGGTGTCATTCCCGCCAAACGCGCTAAGTCACAACCCGCCTCAGTATGGCCCGCACGACTTAACACACCACCCGGCTGCGCCATCAAGGGGAAGATATGCCCTGGCTGAACAATATCTTCAGGCTTTGCATTCGCTTTCACTGCTGCGCGGACCGTTAAGGCTCGATCCGCAGCCGAAATACCGGTGGTAACGCCTTCAGCTGCTTCAATAGACACGGTAAAATTCGTAGCGTAAGCCGTGCCATTACTTTGCACCATTAAAGGCAACTTAAGCTGTTCGCAGCGTTCACGCGTCAATGTCAGACAAATCAGCCCACGGCCATGCGTTGCCATAAAGTTTATATCGTCAGCACGTACCATGTCGGCTGCCATGACAATATCACCTTCATTCTCGCGATCTTCATCATCCATCAAGATAACCATTTTACCTTGACGGATGTCTTCAATAATTTCTTGTGGTGTATTTAGCTTCATAACTTAGCCTGTATAGATCGATTAAAAAGACATGTAATGACAATCAAATAAAACAATAGGTTAAACGAATATCATCACCCATCTGACGTACATCAGTTAACGACAAACGTTGTTGCTGATCCATTGTTGATAATGGCCAGTTAAGCAAAGGTCTCGCATCTGACCCCATCAAAGTAGGCGCCATATAAACCACTAATTCATCCACCAGCCTAGCGGCGATAAACGCACCTGCTAACCGAGCACCCGCTTCAACGAGCACTTCGTTACACTGTTCAGTTTCTGATAAGTAGCCTAGCAAGCTATGCAAGTCGATGCCTTGATCTGACTCGCGCAGTTGTAGCTGTTCACACGACAGAACCGATACTGCTGGCGAGTCAACATTACTCGCTTTATGATCAGCGATTACCTGTAGCGTACGACCCGGTTGCTTCAGAATAGCAGCCGTCGCCGGTAAACGCGCTTTTGTATCCAGCACGACACGTAAGGGCTGGCGAAACTGCCCTTTCTCATCAGCAAGGGTGATATCACGTACCGTCAAGGCCGAGTCATCCTGCAATACCGAATCAATACCGGTAATAATAGCGGAGCTTCGCGCACGTAGGCGTTGAACATCTTGACGAGCGGCTGGCCCCGTAATCCATTGCGACTCTCCGCTTTGCATCGCGGTGCGCCCGTCTAAACTCATCGCTAATTTCAAACGCACAAATGGCTTACCACTTTCCATCCGTTTAATAAAACCGGGGTTTAGCACCCGTGACTGATCTTCGAGTAATCCTACTTCACTGCTAATGCCAGCATCTCGCAACATAGCCAAGCCTCGGCCAGCTACATTAGGATTAGGATCTTGCATAGCACTTACAACACGCACCAACCCCACATCAATAAGACTTTGAGCACACGGGGGGGTCCGACCAAAATGACTGCAAGGCTCTAACGTGATATAAGCCGTTGCTCCTCGCGCCAAATCCCCCGCCTCGCGCAAAGCGTTCACTTCGGCATGCCCTTCACCAGCGCGGACATGGTAACCACGACCAACAATCGCCGCATCTTTTACGATGACACAACCAACACGGGGATTAGGATCAGTCGTATTAACACCTAATCGTGCTAAACGAATAGCCTCTGCCATGTACTGATAATCAGCCGAAGACCAGTGACCTGAAGTCATACATTGCTCAGCAGAGTTGACGATCATGCTTTGGTTTCCGACTTATCATCATCGCCAGATAAGCGCTCAATCTCTTCACGGAATTCATTAATATCTTGAAAGCTACGATAAACGGAAGCAAAGCGGACATAAGCTACCTGATCAAGCTTACGTAATTCGGACATAACTTCTTCACCCAATTGTCGTGAAGGGAGTTCACGCTCACCCGTCGCGCGCAAGCGGTGCTTGATGCGATTAACGCAGGCTTCTATCGCCTCAACACTAACAGGCCGTTTTTCGAGGGCTCGCTGAATACCAGCGCGGAGTTTATCTTCATCAAAGGGCTGTCGAGTACCATCGGCTTTAATTAAGCGAGGCATCAACAATTCGGCAATTTCAAACGTAGTAAAACGCTCGTGACAGGCAATGCACTCACGACGACGTCTAACCTGCTGACCTTCAGCCACCAAGCGAGAATCGACCACTTTTGTTTCATTGGTTCCGCAAAACGGGCAATGCATAGCGTGTACCTGTCAATAAAGAGCGTGGATACTGATTAACATCAGAACTGCACTCTTCGAAAGAGACTAGCCCAGAATCCAGTTATCCAAATATAAAGAGCGATGTATTTTTTGCCTTACGACAAAAAAGGCGACTCAATGAGTCGCCCTGAGCATTCTACCGATTAACGACTTATTTATAAACCGGGAAACGCGCGCAGATATCAACTACCTGGCCTTTTACACGCGTGATAACATCTTCATTGTTGATGTCATCAAGAATATCGCAAATCCAGTTAGTTAACTGAGTGACTTCTTCCTCTTTAAAACCACGACGAGTGACGGCCGGCGTGCCAATACGAATACCTGACGTCACAAACGGTGAACGAGGATCATTAGGCACAGAGTTTTTGTTAACGGTGATGTTTGCACGACCTAATGCAGCGTCAGCATCTTTACCAGAAAACTCTTTATCGATCAGATCTACTAAGAATAAATGATCGTCTGTACCGTTAGAAACGATATTGATGCCACGAGACATAAACGTGCTGGCCATCGCTTGCGCATTCTTAACCACTTGCACTTGGTACGCTTTCCACTCAGGCTCCATCGCTTCTTTAAAGCAAACCGCTTTAGCGGCGATAACGTGCATTAAAGGGCCACCTTGCGATTCAGGGAATACCGCAAAGTTAAGCTTTTTCTGCAAGTCTTCATCAGCCAGCTTAGACAGAATCAAACCACCACGCGGGCCGCCTAATGTTTTATGGGTAGTCGTTGTAACAACGTGGGCATGATCCATCGGTGAAGGGTAGACACCCGCTGCAACCAAACCAGCAATGTGCGCCATATCAACAAACAGATACGCACCAACTTTATCGGCGATTTCGCGGAATTTAGCCCAATCAACAATACGTGAATATGCAGAAAAACCAGCTACGATCATTTTTGGCTTGTGCTCAACCGCTAAACGCTCAACTTCGGCATAATCAATCTCGCCCGTATCTGCATTCAAACCGTACTGGACAGC
>Ga0115007_10001950_pt1 | contig 13024 bp, 16 predicted proteins | sample ArcOceMetagenome_2_FD_87166 | JGI IMG/M metagenome (GOLD analysis project Ga0115007, IMG submission 87166) | Marine eukaryotic phytoplankton communities from Arctic Ocean - Arctic Ocean ARC135M Metagenome | ecosystem: Environmental > Aquatic > Marine > Oceanic | place: Arctic Ocean | collected... | reverse complement strand
ATGTATTGCTGGGCATCATGATTACTTACTGGTATGACGGAACGTGCCGTCCCAATCTTGCGGTAAGGCCTGATTTTTTAAATCGGCAATGCGATCAATATACACCTCATATAATTTCAAAGGGTTTGATTCAAACAATTGTGTGAATGCATCATGGGCGGCTTGCCAATCTCGCTTTAGGTAAAGCCCATAAGCGGCATCGTAACGCTCAATTTCATCCATAACCGTTTGCTCAACCTCCCCCTCTAACCCTAAAGGTTCATACACGCGAATGGCTTCTTCTTTGCCCTTCACTTGAATGCGATCCATGAATCGACAAACAAAGCCTTCCAAGGAATCAAAGGTATCTTCACCGATTAAAATCTTTGCCCCATAGAATTTTGTAATACTTTCTAAGCGTGACCCTAAATTTACGGCATCCCCAAGCACAGTGTAAGAGCGACGATAGCTGGACCCCATGTCTCCCACATTCATTAACCCCGTATTAACCCCTACGCCTATATTCACCTCAGGTAAGCCTTCTTTTTCAAACTCGATTTTAAGCGCCTCGGTAATGCGCTGCATATTTAATGCAGCTAAAACAGCGTTACCACGATGGTTAGGGTCATCCACTGGGGCACCCCAAAATGCCATAACCATGTCGCCCACGTATTTATCTATGGTGCCGTTGCGATCAAAAATTTCTTTGGTGATGGGTGTGAAGTAGCTGTTTAGCATGTGTTTCAATTCTTGTGCACTTAACGTTTCACTGATGTTGGTAAAGCTTCGAATATCACTAAACAACACCGTTAACTCTTTACTCTCCCCTGCAAAACTATACGCGTCTGGGTCCGCCATCATTTTATCGATGTGAGCGGGTGGGACGTACTGATCAAACATCCCTTTCAACATCTTCTTGCTGGCGTTTTCTTTTAGGAATCCATCCGTAATGAATGTGGCGGTTAAAAATAAGGTTAAAATCACCGCCCCTGCCATGGGTAAATCTAACCCCATTGTCCAAAGGTAGCCGTTAAAACTGATGACCATCGCAATGATAAAACTGCCGCCGATGAGCATCATGCTCGGCCCTAACATGGGCAGTACCACAATCATAAAAATAGCGATTAAAAACAACTGTAAAAAAGTTGCCCCTGCTTGCCATTCTGGTTTTTGCGGAAAACCACCACTTAACAGTGCTTGCAAAATATTGGCATGCACTTCCACCCCTGGGTATTGAGGTCCCATAGGAGTGCTGCGCAGATCCGAAAGTCCGATAGCCGATGTGCCCACCAATACAATGGCACCTTCTAACACACCAGGCTCTAGCTGATCGCGCAGTACATCAGTCGCCGAATAATACGGAAATGAAAACGCAGGACCTTGATAAGGCACGGTGACAAAACCAGTAGGACTGGTCGGCGCAGGAAACTCACTCACCGCCACTTGGGTCATGGCTAAAACATATCCCAGCTCAACCACCTGAGGATCAATGTTATCTAAAAACAAATAACGCATGGCGGCGCTCAACGCCAACGATGGATAAAGAGCATCGCCATGACGAATCAACAATGGTGCTCGGCGTACCGTGCCATCAAAATCAGGAAACATGGTCACAAAACCGCCACCACCCGCTTTGCTTTGCAAACTGGCTATATTCGCAGTGAAACCAGGGCGCTGGGTAATCACGAGATTATCCTGCCAGTCATTGGGGATTTGAAAAACCGGCGGGGGAAGTTGGCCGTTGCGATACTCCGCCTCATCCTGAAAGAAGAAACCCAGCACAACATCTTGCTGCTCAATGGCTTTGGCCATCACTTGGTCTGCATCCGCCATATTTTCAATGAGTGACCAATCTTGTTGGGGGAGTTTATTAAACAGGGAATCAGGAACCGCACGGTTGATATGTTCTACTGGGTTCACTTCTTTTTCACTGAACACCACATCGAAGGCAATCACCAAAGCACCTGCCTCACCTAATTTATCAATCAAGTGTGCAATCTTTTGTCGGCTCCACGGAAACCGCCCCTCGTTAATGATCGAGGTTTCATCTATATCGATGATGGCAATGTTATGGTCAGTTTGATCGCGTTTGGTAATGGGTAAAAAAAGATTGAAACGCAGATCATATAAGAGGTATTCGATCCGCGTGAAAACAGAGGCACTTGAGCCCTGATTGAGCGCCGCTAATAGGATGAAGGTGGACACAACCGCCGCAAAAAGTCGTGTGCTGTGTTTAAATAATTTTTTCGATAAGGCCATAACATTCAAGCATAGCCGTTTTCAAAAAAAGTGGGCGTTAAGCCACCACCTGGCCGCGATAAATACGCTTTGGTCGATGGTCCACTGAGTCACCTGCTCGCGGGCTATCTGGAATAGGCTGACCGCGATACATGCGCTTACTTGTCACTTCTTCTTGTTCTTCCATTCGAGGCATTAATTCGATTCCCATCATGTCTTCTAGGTCGGCGAACAACAGCTGCGACCTTTGGTCGTGGCTCTTTTTAACCAAGTCTAAAATGGTTTGCACCACATTTGGCTGACTGAGTTTTATCTCAACACCAAACTCGCTGCGTAAGCGTTTACGAAGTTGTTGCATGATATCGATCATGTCTTTCGTGAGATTGGGAATCATAATGGCTCTTCATTAAACAATCAGTAAGTTATAACTACTTGAGCAAGCCCCATACCAACCGCATAACTTAGTGTAAAAATAGTCAATATGCCTATAAGCCACATAACTCAAGGGCATTGTGATGCCAAATCCCCCTTCTTTTTTTGCTCGGCCAACCAAAAGCACCAAAGTAACTCTTTTAACGTAATTCACGCACCAGTTTGAGACACCGCAAAGCATCACCCCCCACACAAATCGATCAAAAAACAAACAATTAAGTTGATTTCCCTAAAAAGTGTTCTTGTTTTGGGCGTAAAAGCGGTAATTAAAAGCACAATGGATGAAAAGAAAAGTTGGCAAGGAACCTGCAATATTAGAATTAGCGAGTTCATTTAACTTGCAGAGCGTAGATTCATGTCGAAAGACTCAGTTTTATCGGGGCCAATTAATCTTGCACGGGTTAATTTGATTTAGCTGATTGAATCTACGCTTTTTTTTCGCCTGTTACGTTTGTACGATGCCTTTCAGCCTCGTATCCGTTTACCCCTCGCTGGCTGTCAGCAACTCACCAGAATCATCAAAATGCGTAATGCGCTTAATGGCAAAATCGATGTCAGGCGTAATTAGGGATTGTTTCTTTAGGAACACCATAAGCTCACTGACAAACAGCTCATCCGTCCATTCATCACGGGGGCGTGAGCGCACAAAATCGCTATAAACGCGGTGACCCAAGCCTTGAATCAACTGCTTATTCAATTGTTCCATTAAATAAACATGCACGGCTTGATTGAGTAAACGCTCAACCTTTTCAATTTGCACCTGTTCAAAGTTAGCCACTTGTAATTGCGCTAACAATAAATCACGCCAAGCCACTTTTTGCTGGATACTGGTTTCATTTTCTTGGGTACTATTTTGGCTAAGCAACTGCAATGTCATATCCAATTGCACTTGGGTTAATTGACCGATGACAGCAATGTGTTTTTCCATTTGAGTTTGAAAGGCTTGATCCTGCTCTTTGTGCAGGTAATAGATTTTATCTAAGCTCAGTAGCGCATAATCAAAGACCGTCAGTAGCGCAATTAAGGCAGCAAAGACAAGTGGTGGAATTTTTTTGGTATGAAGTAATACCGTTAACAGTGCTAATAAGCCAACACTGAAAAGTAAGATGAAAATCGTAATAGCCATGAGGCCACCTTTATGGAGATCAAGGCCGTCACACTAGCAACGGCCATTGATTTGTTCAAGCGACGCTGTCACCCCCTCCAGGAAAAAACGCTTCTTTTAACATGTCACTAAAGGCATGACAGGCATCCGAAGCAGTAAATACACCTGCCAGCTTACCTTGGCGCGTTACGAGTACGCAGTCCACATGGGTATCGCTCATGTAATCCAACACCTCAATTAATGAGGTGTACAAGTCAACGGTGTAGACATTTTCAGGACACAAGTCCGACACAATCAGCTCATCAAAGTCGGTATGAGTATGGCCGGGTAACTGGGTGCGCTCTAACTCTCGCTTGGTCAATACACTTAAACTGCCATCGGCCAGTTTCACCGGTAGATGCCCCACACGATGCTCTCGCATCATGTCTTTCGCCTGTGTCATGGTGGCGCTGTCGGCAATCGAATATGGAAACGCGCTCATGACATCTTTGATTCTTGGCATGCGCTTCATGGTTTTCCCTCAAGTGACGATTAGATGCCCATTTTACCGAGCATATCAATAATATCTCGCATCACAGCCGATGCATTGGGGTGCTGGCTGTCAAATTCGACGGCTTGTTGCTCTAAGCGATGATTGATTCCATCATCTGCCTTTTCATTGGCTAATGCCGCTTGAATGTCACGATCTAATTGTTCTAGCAATTCACGGCTTTCACTGTCTAACGAATCAATTTGCCCGATGGTTTGTTTTAATTGGGCTAATTTATTTTTCAATTGCTCTTGCATGAAATGACTCCTAGTCAGTAAAGGTCTTCACATACTGCCACTGTAACAATATAGATCAAGTTAACGAATGAGCATCATGTGATTGTTTTGGCAAAATCAGAACGGTTGCGGTAAATGTGTCCCATTCACCGCAAGAAAGATACAAAAAAGAAGAGAAGCAGTACGCTCAGATACCCATGGTGAGCTTAAGCACGCCTTTTATAATGAAGCCCACCATGCCTAAACCCAGTGCAAAGAATAAGACCGCCATGCCGAATTTACCCGCGTTTGAGCGTTTACCTAGGTCATAAATAATAAACATCATAAACCCCATAAGCGCGGCTAGGCCGATCATCAAGGCCACTTCTTCGAACTGCTCAAAATTCATAACATCACCCATATTTGTGGTGGGCGCATTATAACCAATATTGAGCTTAATTCGATAGCACTGGCCCTAACGGTAAATCCAGCCCAACCCAAAGCGTCAGCATGGCACCCCATACCAGTAGCAAGGTTAACGCATAGGGCAGCATGATGGTCAGCAATCGTCCAACCGATAACCCAGCTTCGTACTTATGAGCGTACGCCAGCACCAATGGGAAGTAAGGCATCAAGGGTGTAATGATATTGGTACTGCTATCCGCGACGCGATACGCCCCCTGCACGGTCTCAGGCTCAATCCCCAATAAAAAAAAGGCAGGGATAATCACCGGAGCTAACAACGCCCACTTCGCCGATGCACTGCCGATGAATAAATTAAGAATGGCCGTCACAAACATCAAGCCCATGACGGCAAGAGGCCCACTGATCGCAAACTCTTGTAAGACACCGGCAAGTTCTATGGCCAGCACAAGTCCTAACGCGCTCCATTTAAACCAGGCAATAAACTGAGCCACAACAAACATCAAAACAAGGTAAGGGGCAATATCAATCACTCCTTGCTCAAGCGCCTTCACCCATTTATGCCAACTATTTAAACGCTTTTGCTGAACACCATACACCGTGGCGAGCATGGCAACACTCAAGGCAATCATGGCCACCAAAGATGACATAAAGGGCCCTTTCAATAGGCCGCCCTGCTCATTTTGCAGCACCGCGCCCTCTGGCAAAGTTAAGCCCAGCCAGATGACAATGATCACACCGAAAGTAAAATAAAAACCCCGTCCAAATCCACCTGCCACATCCTGCTCTTGCGAAGGTGCATCTGCGAACCCATGCTGATCAATTCCCTCCTTTGAAGTGGCCTGCAAATAGGGCTCAACCCACAACCGATTAACCAGTACACAGCACAACACCACCACAAACACGCTGCACACTAAGAAGTAATAGTTGGCCAAAATGCTCACATCTCGATCCGCTACCAAAGACAGGGCTTCAGAGCTAATACCCGACAACATGGCATCCACGGGGCCTACGAATAAATTGGCACTGAAGCCACCCGAGACACAGGCAAAACCTAAAGCTAAGCCAGCAATTGGATTGCGTCCGGCGGCATAAAAGACCGCCGCACAAAGGGGCAGCAACACCACATAGCCGGAGTCCACCGCGATGCTCGACATCACCCCTAAAAAGGCAATGGCCACCGCCAAAAATTCTTTTGGGGTTCGTCGCGTCAAACCCGATATCAGGCCCGGCAGCAGCCCACTTTTCTCTGCCAACGAGAACGCTAAAGCCATCAAGATAACTGGCCCCACAGGCGCAAAATTCATAAAGTTTTTCACCAAGGAGCTGAGCATAAACACCAAGCCCTCAGATGAAACCAAACTATGAACCATTAACAGCTCACCGGTTGCAGGATGCTGAGCCTGCCAACCCAAGCCCTGTCCAATAGCACTCATTGCCAGCACGATCACACACAGATAAATGAATAACGCCATAGGGTGCGGCAATCGATTGGCCACGGATTCAATGCGCTGTAAAAATTGGCTCATGGCGCTTTTTGTCCTTTTTAGGGTATTTACTTTAATTGTGGCGATTTCCAGCCAATGGCAAAAAATGCTTTATATTCAAGGCTCTACGATAGCTTTTAAAAACAGAACACTCAATTGCAGGCCTAGATAAGCAAATCGATACTTTTGTACTAGAAAAAACGTATTTTCACACTAGAATGGCGCCCGTATCTTATTTATCAGGAGCCTTCATGGGGTTATTTCAAACTGTTTCTTCGCCGTCTCATGTCAATGACGGTGCCAGCATTGCAACCATCTTGCCCGCCAATACGCCTATGCCTTTGTGCTGCGATAGCTGTGACCATGAACAAACTTACACCATGACACACTTACGTCAATTACCCACCATTGTGTGTGACGCCTGTGGCGATGCTCGCCCGTTTAGTGCCTTTGAATTAAACATCATTGAAAACACCCTTAATACCATGGGGTATTTTTTACAAAAACGCGCGTAATCGTATTGCTCTAATAAAAATAATAGATACAAAAAAGGAGACACTTGGTCTCCTTTTTTATTGCTCGACATTTCATGGCACAACAAGGTGCAACACATCAGTCTTCTTTAGGTACTTCAATTTTTAGAATCAAAGACACCTGGCGCTCCAAAATGTCACGCTGAGCCTGTTGATTAATTTCCTCAACGGGCACTAATAACGCTTCGTATTCCACACGGCGAAGCGTGCTCACCAAAATTTGCGCATCTTCTTTAGGGTGGGAGCTGTGCACCAGATTCAAAAATTCAATAAGCTTTTGCTCCATGGCTTTAGCATGTTCATCCGCCAGCCCACGAAGATTTTCATTTAATAATGCTTCGTAGCGGAACGCTTGATCGGCAACCGCCATCTCACGATTATGGGTGGTTTTTTCAAGTACATACGCCAACAACTGATCAACAATGACCTCAACCAGCTTTGGCCCAGTGGTTAACTCAGCCAGTTTTTTACCATCGGCATTTTCTAATGGTTCATACATTTTACGCGCAAACACATTCACAATGGATTGTGCTTTCTCAGCATAAAGCATGAAGGTATCACTGATTAATTCTTGAATATCTTTAAAGTAATACGTGGTGGCCGCTAACGGAACATCGGCTTCTTTGGCCACACTGCGGTGGCGAATGGCGCGCACGCCATCACTAACCACGATTCTTAACGAGGCCTCTAATATGGCTCTGCGGCGTTGTTCACTGCCCGCTCGAGAGGTTTTACGCCCACGGTACTGAATCGAGTTTGGCTCGTTCACTTGGGCCTTATGAAGTGCTGTCATTGGTGGTGTCCTGACTCATGTAGCGCTATTTATTATTATTGTTATAGCTATTTATTTTTATAAGTGGCTTAAGATTACTCATTCCATCGGCAAAAGCAATCGCCAAAGTAGGCAAGCCTTTGCCCTTTTTAGAGTACTTACTCAACTTTTATCGCGATTTTTCAAGCACTTACAAGATTGGCTTAAATCTTGATTAGCTAAACCATAATCGCTTTTTTTGAGTATCAAACGATGATGGATATCCTAGGTTTACCCAAGCGCATGATGCAGCAATTTGGGCAAATGACTCAGGTAAATCAGACCCAGTCGGTTAAAGCACCAAACGAAACCAAACAGCCAGACATGGCGCTGTCTTCTATGGGTGATCGTATTAACCATCTTGCGAAAAGTTTTGATGTAAAAGCCTTGAGCGTGTCGGAAATTCTGCCATTACAGACCGCCTTAACCGATCATAACATTATCCAAAGCCATCAAGTACGCGCACAAGGGCTTCTCACCCAATTGGCTTACCACCATTACGAAGCTGGCCCAATGGACTTAGAGAAATCGTTGGAGAATCATCTCGCCGAGTTAAAAGGCAAACCGGCCGTATTGGCCGATTACCAAGAAGGCAAACATGTTTTAAACGTGGTGCGTAATCTTGCCAGTGCCCGTGAGCAACAAATGCATGCGGCTTAAAATATGCTAAAGTGCAGTTTTTAAATACCAATAAGAACCATTATGCTTCGTTTGATCCTGCCTACTTTTCTGTTTATCGCTCACTCCGCATTTGCCATCACCAACATAGAAAGCCAACGCCTAAATAACACCACGCCGGGTACCAAGGGCAACATCAGTTTCACCCTAGACGGTGAGATCGGTGAAAGCGATGAATTGACACTGGGTTCCGCCATTACCTTAATTCGTTCATACGCTCGAGACGAATGGATTGTATTGCTGGATCGAGAATACTCAGAAGTGGACGATGAGGTGAATACCGATGAGACCTTGCTGCATGTGCGCCACCTCACCAAACACAGCGCACACTGGGGGCACGAGGTCTTCACTCAATATGAAGAAGATTTGTTCGCCGACTTAGCAAAGCGCTCGATATTGGGGGCCGGTGTGCGCTACACAATGGATGCGAACCCTGAATTAAAAACCGCCAATCATTTTGGTTTAGGGGCATTTTATGAAGACGAAGAGTACGCATCGAATATCGTGCAAGACAACGAGCAAAACGTACGGTTAAACATTTATTGGGCGTATCGTAATCGTCTGGCAGAAAATATGACCTATACCAGCACCCTTTATTTTCAGCCGGATGTGAATGATGTATCGGACAATAAGGGATTATGGCAAAACGCGGTGACCATCTCTGTCACCAGCACCATTAGTTTGAGCATCACTTGGAACGCGCTATATGACACCCAAGCGCCTGATGGGAATTACGATACCGAGTTGGATTACAAAAGCATTATTATTTATAACTTCTAAGATAGGCCCAGACGTTCGCGTACTGGGCATATCATTCAATCAAATCATTAAGCCAGCAGGCGATCAACGGTTTCTTTTAACTGATTTTCGTCCGCAGGCTTGATCAGATAATCACTCGCACCTTGACGCTTGCCCCACATGATATCGGTTTCTTGATCTTTCGAGGTCACGATCACAACCGGAATGTGCTTGGTGGATTCATGTTTGGTGATTTTACGCGTGGCTTGAAAGCCATTCATTTTTGGCATCACCACATCCATTAAAATAAGGTCTGGCAGTAGATCCATGGCTTTTTCTACGCCCTGCTCCCCATCTTCGGCGCTGTGAACCGTGTGGCCTTGCTTTTCAAGGATACGCTTGTGCCCTTCCATCATGGTGGCAGAATCATCCACAATCAAAATAGTCGCCATGTCGCCTCTGTTTATTATAGTTAGTTGTTAGTGAGGTGGGCCGAGCCCTGTAGAGTGAGGACAGTTTAGCGCTCACTTGCGTGTTTCGTCTACTTCCGTAAGCCCTGTCACCGCTCCAATGTTAAAGCGTTCTCAATTTCCAGCACTTATGCACTATTTTTAAGCACAGTATAACTTGTTCACATACACCCAAAACGCCAATCCCAGACTGGCAACGCCAACCAACATCAACACAATGAGCGCACCATATTGAGACCAAAACGACGGCTCTGGCTCAGCTGCCTGTAGTAAGTCCCGCTGGGCCTCCAACAACAACTGGGTATCTTTTCCCGCGTGTTCCATTAAATGCCAAGCCGCCTCGCGCCAAGCGGGGTGGCGCTTACCTTGGCGTAGGATCAAAATCGCTTCTTGGATTCGAAAACGGGGCTTTTGCTTAGGGGGCTCGATGGGAGGATTGGCACTCATGAAGTAAGCGTCCTTGTAAAGTTTGCAGCATGCGCTGTAAATCAAAGCGCCAAATCTGCTGAGCTCGCATCATATCCAGGGCATCAAGCAGGCTGCGTTGCAACACGCGCTTGATGGTAAGAGCCATGGCAGGTTGGCTATCTCCATTGATGGCAAATGCCTGATTCAGCAAGCTCGTGCTGGTTTGTAAGAACAAAGCCTGGGTTGATGCTTCGCCTTTAGGCAAGGCGGTATCGGGCAAATTAAACTCTTCTTGCACCAATATCTCTAGCTGCTGATACCACCATTGCAAAGCCGTTTGCTCCGCTTGCTCATGGACGGACTCCTCGGCTGCGGCAAACGCAGCATCAATGGATTGGGCCATTTCATACTGGGTCTTGCCCTGTAAATGCATGTATTTGGGTTGATCATTATCTTCGGGGTAGGCCATATTTTTCCCCTATACTATTCATCCTACACCTTAGTTTTAAAGCAGAGTTCACTAAAGTTGTCGAGTTTTACGCCGATATAAACTCAAAGGATTCTGCCCACTCGACCCCCAAGGCATAAGGATTGATGTACTAAACCTATGAGTAATGCCAATTTACCCGGCCCACCTGAGGGTTCAAAAAAGTCCAAAGTCGGCCGAGTAGACATCGAAACTTGGGCCAACTTGCTGCTGCAGAAATTATTTCCTGTTTGGTATTGCGTGCGTTACGTGTCAGAAATGCCCATGGAAACCATTGGCGACATCAACCCCCGTAGTTTTCTAAGTCACCGTTGGTTGTCCGTAGCCGCCGCCAACATCGCCGCAGCGGAATCCCTCGAACAAGCCGGCAGCCAATGGAAAGACTGTGCTCAACTATTAAGAAAAATTTATAAAACCAAACGCTATAAGCGTTATCTTTCTATGCGTAATGTCACCGCCGTCGAATCCAGTACTGTGGACACCGATTACCAAGACATCATTGAATACGCCGAAAACGAGTGCAAAGACATCCCCAAGCACCATGCTGAACATTTTGACTCTCTGACCCATGAAGTGTTTGGCGACAAAAGTAAGCACTACCCGTTTGCCTACCGCGAATGGGATGGCCGTTACTATTTTTGCAATCAAGATGAGCCCAGAAACTTCTCCTCCTTACTCATGCATTGCCGTGACAAAGGTCGTGACCTAACCGTCAAAGCAGACATTGAGATTCAGCATGTGGATATCCGCACGGTAGAGATCATGCGCAGCCGTTACTGGATGCTGCTGATGAAACGTGAATCCGCCTACCAAATTGCTTACTTGATTCGGGCATCGAAAATCCCCTGCCAATTAGCTGAGTTTGAATGGCGCCGCAGCGACCTAGTATTCTTGGTACTTAAAAAGACGGACTATCGCACGGCGCAAATTGTTGAAGCCTTGTTTCGTCGTCACTTCCCCCGTGGCGTCATTGAATGGGGACGTTATCTGTGTACGCATTCGGTGCCGTTTCGCAATCGCTGACACCAATCTCTCATACTATATGCTCACTCGGTATTTGCCCTGCGGGTTAAGCCCAGTACAATAGCCCAACCTATATTTAGCATAAGTATTTCTCATGGATAAAAACGCCATTGAAGCCGCCGTGATGCGCCGCTTTTTAAAACACCTTGATACCCGCAAAGATGTACAAAATATCCAGCTAATGACCCTAGCGGGCTTTTGCCGCAACTGTCTGGGCAAGTGGTATAAGAGCGCAGCACAAGATGCGGGCGTGACGCTAGAAGAAGGCAGCGAACGTGAATGGGCGTATGGCATGAGCTATGACCAGTGGAAAAAAGACTACCAGCTTGAAAGCAGCGCCCTTGAAATGGCCCTATTTAATCAACAACAAGCCCTGCAAAAAGACATGAGCGAATTCCGCATTCGTCTTGAAAGCGGTGAAAACCAGTTTAGCGAAACCCTGGCGTTAGTTGAAAAATGGTATGACCTGAGCCCAAGCACCTTTAAAAATGGTTTGGATGAGCAAGCCGTTACCAACCCACAAGGCACCAATGAGGGCAGCCTTAAAGTCTTTGCACTGGGTCGTTTGAATGGCTTCACTCCTGAACAAGCCCTTAAAAGCTTTGGTGAACATTACCGTGATGTACTGGCGACACCGAATGGTTCAGACCATCAAAACATTCGTCAGTTTATGCGCCATGGTTGGGCTGGCATCCAATTTGAAACCGCCCCGCTGCGCTTAAAAGCCGTTGAGGCGTAAGCCACAAAGCAGTAAAGTAACAGGCCAGTGATCTCGCTGGCCTTAACACGAGCAAGGAACCTGTCATGGACGCGGCCCGTCGTACAGCACCCGTATTACAACTAAAAGCCAGCCTGCATCCCTTTACCCTTTTGCAGCTTGAAAGCTTAGACCTTGCTGCCATCAGTTTTGATTTACAGCAGCGCCTAGCCAAAGCCCCCCAGTTATTAAAAAATGCACCTGTGGTCATTGAACTGCCTAGCCAGCCTATTTCCCTTGAATGGAGTGAGCAGCTAATTAATGAGTTACGGGCACTGGGTTTTATTCCTGTGGGCTTGCGTTGCGACCACGATCAACACAAGGTCGCCGAACACCTTAATTTGCCACTGTTCAATGACAGCCCGAAAACCCCAAAATCAAAAGCGCCCACATCAACACCGGCACCCTCCACAAAGTTTGTGAAACAAGCCGTGCGCAGTGGCCAGCAGATGATCCAGCCCAATGGCGATCTGGTGATCTTTGGTAATGTCGGACAAGGCGCCGAAGTGCTGGCCAGTGGCAGCATCCATATCTATGGCACCTTGTATGGTCGCGCCTTAGCGGGAATCCAAGGCGATACCCGTGCCAGCATCACCTGCTTAAAATTAGAAAGCGAATTACTGTCCATCGCCGGCCAATATCAAGTCAGTGATGACCTAGCCAGTGAGCACTGGCAGAAAACGTGTCACATACACCTTAATGACGAACGCT
>Ga0115007_10001949_pt1 | contig 13025 bp, 6 predicted proteins | sample ArcOceMetagenome_2_FD_87166 | JGI IMG/M metagenome (GOLD analysis project Ga0115007, IMG submission 87166) | Marine eukaryotic phytoplankton communities from Arctic Ocean - Arctic Ocean ARC135M Metagenome | ecosystem: Environmental > Aquatic > Marine > Oceanic | place: Arctic Ocean | collected... | reverse complement strand
GGAATTGTATATCTTTACAGTTTTCGAATGGCTGGGAATCAAGGCTTTTGGCCCAGGTTCTCAAAGATCGGCGTTGTTGCCTGTGCAAGTTGCCTGTGCAAATGGAATAAAAATAAAAATCTTAGTTTGGCATGTCTACTTGTCTGATGCACAGGCAACAACGCCGATTTTTTTTTGTTGCAATGCCATTCACGCAACAAACATTCACGCAACAACAAGTAAATGAAGCTCTGTTCGGCAGGTGAGGCCTTTGAAGACATAATCCCCCCAGATTTCCCTTACTTTCACTAGACGGACCACATAAGATACGACCACACCGCAAACCAAATCCACCAAAAATGCGGTCACTGTTGAAACAATCCCTTCGTCAATCCCATCTTCTGCGTCGTTCACTGTCCACCCAACCACCACCACCGCAAGCTTCCTTTTGGGCTCTTCCCGGTTCCGTGCCCAGTCTCAACTCGGAACAAGCCACAGCATGTTTTGAAACAGTCTCCACTTATTTGGAATTGAGTCGTGCCAGTGACATGTTGAAAGAAATTCAATTGTCGTCCAAATCACAAACGTTGGGTACCCGTTGGCAACGCATGTTTGACGTGTATTTAACCACTCAACTGCATGTCATTCATCCCTACGGATACAACGCGGACCAAACCGGTCTTCAAGCCTTCAACATGAACGTGGGGCAAGTCATGCAAGCATCGGGGTCGGGGTCCAGCGAGGGAAAAGAATTGATGGAGGCGCAAAAAGAAAATTGGGACATATTGTTGAACCGTGCGTTTGGCATCAATGCCGACGACACGTCGAACCAAGTTTCATTGGACACGTGTCGCAGCATCGCCGTCAAAGTGGCAGAGAAACTGAAATCAGACGAGTTTACGGCCACATTGGAACAAGAAATTAAATCGACCAGTGACCCCCAAGCAAAGCAAGCGGCGGTCATGGAATTGATGATTGCTCTGCACATGGAAATAATGCCAGCGTTTGACTTGCAAGGAGAGGATGGGTACGTCCGCTTGCAATCCAGTATGATGCAATACTCCAGTGACGAACAATTGATGCGAACGATGCAAGAAGCAATGATGCATGTGCAAAACAAAGCGGGTGGGTTGATGTAAGCAGCGTGTGGTTGTAAACATGTACACTTGGAATACGTGTGTGTGTGTGTGTGTGTGTGTGTGTGTGGTGGAGATGCACACAGGTAAGGTAGTAGTACTACACAGGTAGGTATATCATCCGTGCCGGTAGAAGGATCGATGGAATTAAGATAATTTTTTTACCCAAGAAGACTGCTCTGTTACCAAGAAGGTCGATATCTCCTTAGGTAAATATTAATAGGAAAGTGCTACCGCAGGTACCTTCGGCGCCAGGACTACCTCTAACAAGATCGTGAAACTGGGACACTGGGGGGCGACAGGTCGATCGACGAAGCCTCCGTGAAGGTGCACAACACAACAGCCTGACCTGAAATACCGGTAACGATAATGCTCTTCAGTAAGAGCGTACCCGTGAGAGCGTACTGACAATATGAATAAACTCTTGCCGTGTCTTCTTATTCTTTGCTTGTTGCCGGTCACCACTTTTGGAGCTACATGTTCCAACATCGATGGAACTGTTGCCAGTAGCGGCACGCTGTGCGACTGTGGCACAACGACATGTTCAACGACGCCCACGGGACCAGCTCAGTTAGGCCCCACTCCTGGGATGTATTGTACCGCCTCTTCCAATCGTTGTGACGAAGCCCCACCTTGTCCCTTGTCCGGTTTTGCCGATGCAGCAGGAACGTTCGCCTTGGCCTTCCCAGGATATGCAATCCATACGCAACTTACCATCGCCGATCACGGTGCCGGTTCTCCAGGTGTTGTCATAACCGGTTCCCCCAATGGCGCAGGAAAATTGCCCGTCCTGAGCGGTGGTGGTCAAAATCAAATTTTAATGGTAAAAGGAAAACTAACCATTAGTTGGGTCCGTATCACACGTGGAAGAACTGCCCTGGGAGCTTGCGACGAATGGGGAAAACACCCAACTTGGTCAACCACCAAATGTGCTCCGAACGGAATAGACCCAGGCACCGGCAATTGCTACCAAGATGTGTACGATGGTGGGTTTGAACGATGTGTGGGCCTAAAAGATTCTTTTTACGTGGGCTTGGAAGCAGACGAAGGTCCGTGGCCCACACGCAGTGGTGGATTGGTGTATCTGGGTGACGGGGTCTTGCCTTGGGAAGGAAACGAATGGGGCGACAATTTAAACAGTTACGCTAGAATCTTACAAGACGCCAATGAATACAACAATGCACCGACCAATATCCAAAACGCGTATGCCGGCGTCGTGGCCGCTGCAAAACGTCGAATACTTACGGCAAACAATGTCATTTTTGAATTTGGATCGGCACAACAAGCCGGTGGTGGAGTGATGGTGGCCAATGGTCAATTGATTTGCAATTCATGCACGGTACGTAAAAACGAAGGGGGATGGAGTGCGGGTGGTAGTGGTGGTGGCATTTATATAGCAAATGGTTTTCAAGTCTTCCACGGTCTGGATGTAACGAACACCACGGTGGAAGCGAATGGGGCGATGTATGGCGGTGGGATTTATGTCAAAGGTGAAATACGGCATTTTTTAATGGACAATTCTGTATTTAGTGGAAATTCCGCGGAATCGTCGGCCAAAGAAGGATATTTTCATTTTGGATCAAGAGTATGGCCGTACAATGTATTTCGAGATCCCATTACCAACGTGTTGTGGGACACAAACAATTGCGAAGGCCAAAGCATTGGATTGTATCGACACGATCAAAATGATTGTTCCTGTTCCAATGATGGTGGTTGCCTCGGCACTGGTTTTAAACAATGCCCAGCTGGCACGTATGTTGAATTGACGTTTACAAGCACTTGGGATAAACCAATGTTGGGTTGCCCCGTGTTGTGTGCGGCGGGTACGTATTCTGGTGAAGGCACGGCACCACGTGTTGGTGGATGTGCCAATGTTTGTGAAGTTGGTGCGTATTGTCCGTCGGGCAGTGTTTTACCAATCACTTGCCCGGGTGGCAAATACGGGACAACAACAAGGCAACATTTAGTGACATCCTGCGTCAATTGTTTGGCCGGGTATTATTCCGACGGGGAAGCAGCGGTTGGGGCATGCACGACTTGCCCCGCTGGATATGCCCAGCCAAACAGCCAAATGTCCTATTGTTTACCTTGCATCCCTGGCAAATACCAAGATCAAAACACAGGTGCAATTGTTGCATGTAAATCTTGTACACCTGGAAAAAACACAGGAGCAATTTCCGCAGCCTCCTGCGACGATTGTGTAGTGGGCAAGTATACGACACAGAACAGTCAAAGTTCTTGCATTACCTGTATACCGGGTTCGTATCAAAAAGAACAAGGAAAACAATTGTGCAACGATTGCATTGGGGGAACGATGCAGGATTTATCCGGTCAACCCAATTGCAAAAATTGCGAGTTAGGAAAATATGCGGAGAACAATGGGCAAACGGGGTGTAAACAATGCAGTGTGGGCCAATACAACAATGCCGCTGGCAAAAGTACCTGTAAAGAATGCACCGCCGGTACGTTTCAAAGCAATACAGGCCAGACGATTTGTGAAACCTGTTTTGCAGGACAATACAATTCAAATGCAGGTGGTACGGGGTGTTTGGATTGCCCTTTGGCCAGGCACAGCCGTGAAGCCGGTGCGAACGTTTGTACCGTTTGCCCAGATTCCAAATATCAAGATTTGGAAGGACGAGTAAGTTGCAAGACCTGTGTTGAAGCAGGCCAAACAGCAAACGATGCCCAAACAACCTGCATCGATCCAACATACACAATTAAAAGCGATTGCAAAGACACCGAGTATTTAGACAACACCGACCCTGATCGAGACCATCATGTTTGTCGTCTGTGTCCAGCGGGCTGCAGTTGCATTGGATGGCTTGACTGGAGTGAAGTGGTCGGGATGTTTGGATGGGCAAGATGTCCAGCGAGGAGTGGAAATGCCAAAGGCAATGATACAACGACGGTGGCCAAAACCAAATTTATGCAAGGTAAAAGTTCCATGGTTCTTGTCGCCAAACCCGAAGCGTTTGAACGCTGTTCGTTCAGTGCGGCATGTCTTGGCCGTGAGAACAAAGACATTGAACGCAAATTCATATTGAGTCCTGACCTTCCTCGAACGGAGAGATGCAATTTTGGTTATGTCAACAATTCCAGGTTGTGTTACTCGTGTGAATCTGGCTATAGTCATGCCGGTGATTTATCGGGGCGCTGCAGTAAATGCCCACCCAAAGCAGAAAACATAGGTGTTGGTATTACTGCGGGAATCTTTGGTTTTGTTGGGGTATTGGGGTATTTATACATTACTCTGTCCGATGGTGGCTCGACCGATTCCAAAGATTCTTTCAAGATGATTGGCCTTAATTTTGTACAATTGTTATCGTTGCTGTCCACGTTTCCCATCGAATGGCCGCCCATATTTACCGCCATATTTCAGGTTGGTGGTGCTATTACCGCACTTGGCCAGCATTTTGTAAATTTAAAGTGTTTGTACCCACAGTACACAGACGCAGAAGTATTTTATTCAGTCGTTCTGATCTGGGCTGTGATGCCTTTTGCATTGAATGCGGTGATTTGTTTGGCGTGGTTGGTGGCCAAAGAAATGTTTCCAAAAAAAGTGAGAAACGTATGGCAAAACATGAAAAGTTGCGTTGTGGCACTATGTTATTTGTTGTATCCTACGTTGTGTGCACAGACTTTTTCTATATTTGCGTGCCGGTCCGTGTGCCCGGGTTCGTCCGACGCCAGTGACTATTTGCGTGCGGATTTAGAAGAACAATGCGGCATTGGACGACACTTGGCGTTTTCTTTATTGCTCGGGGTACCAATGTTTATCTGTTTTGTTCTTGGACTTCCTCTTGTTGGGTTGTACACGGTGTGGCGAATACGTCGTGCAGCACGAAATGCCAAACATGGTAGAACCTCGATGCATTTACAAATCAAATCTTTTCGTGTGTACGGCATGTTGTTCAGTATGTTTAGGGAAGACCAATGGTATTGGGAAAGTACATTGGCCACTCGGAAAGTAGTGTTTGCTGCAATTGGAGTCTTTGGCGGGAATTTAGGGCAATTCCAAGTACATTTAACATCAATGTTTCTCATGTTTGTGATTTTAGCCACTGCCATTGTTCGACCTTTCGAATTAGGCAAATATGGAAAAATGTTGCAATTGTTGGAATTGAGTAGTTTGATGGCGGTTTGGTTGACTTTATGGAGTGGCTTGGTATTTTTCAGTTACCCTCGATGTGAAGCATATTATGGTGCTGCTAGAAACGACGAAGACGAAAGTTCCGATGGATACAGACCCGGACAAACGTTGGTTTGGTGTGACGCATTGTCTGTGATCACTGGCATTATGGATGTATGCGTTGTCATTGCCGTCGTGGTGGCTTTGCTGTACACAATGAAAGAAAAGAAAAAAGAAAAAGACATTCAAGCAACCATCAACAAAGGGCATGGAGGAAGGTATTCGAATTTTAATATGGCGGCATTGGCTGGCATCGCAAAATCGACACAAGAATTTGCCATTGATTTAGAGAAAAGAACGCATTCGTCCCGAGAATTCGATTTGGAAAAAAGACATTCCAGAATTATTTCCGAAGTGCACGAGGCATCACAACGTCGTTTACAAGTAGAACAAAAAAGTACCGGTGCATTGCATGCACACAGACAAACAACGTACCAATATGTCATGGAACATGCCAAATTGATGGAACACAAAAAAAAAGAATTGAAGATCGATGCTATTATTAATACAGAACATGAACATGAAACTCTGATGCAAGAACATTTGAACCTGAAACAAGAAATGACACACAACAAAATCGAAGTTCGAAAATTAAAAGTCAAAGTCGCCAAAGAAAGATCAAAATCAAGCCTCTATGTGCATGCGGAAAGCGAGGCACACGAAGAGAAGGAGTAGGATGCCTTGTTACACCAATTCTGCACAACAATAAATCATTCATTTGATTAGGTGTGCACGTGTTTAACGTGTACCGGGTACAACGTAAAAAACGTGTACTAGTACAAAGTGTAAAATTTAACATTTAACATTTGTACAGGTATAACATTTTGTACAACAATCAACATTGTTTTTTTATTTATATATAAATATATTATTTTTTTTTTTAACAGATTACATTCAGGTTCAACCACAGTCATTCTCATCTCCCATTTCAAATTTCTAAACAAACCAGAAATACCAGTTGTAACGTGTTGTAAACCTCTCTCATCTCTCATTCAAATGTAACCAACAATGAAACAATTTGATCCAATGCTTCGTCTGATTTTAAAATGCCAAAATGACTTGTGTTTTCATACTTCCAATACCGCACCAATTCTGTTTGTTTTCCCATCCATTCTTTGCCTCGATTCAAACTGCGATCGTTCACGGTCCCGTCTCCTGCGTATTCGTACCGTTCAACGGGTGCATTGGGTACTGTTCCCGACACAAAACGGTCGCTGTAAACCAACGACGCCATTGTTGCAACCCCAGTACCACGCAACACTTCCACGCGCACATGCGGCGGTTCAAAGGCACCCAATGCCAATGCGTTCACACCATCGACAAACATATTGTGGGCTTGCGCCAACCCTAAATCTGACGTCAATTGAGTGTAGTTCGAACTGGTATAGACGGTCGACCCAGCTGTCAGCAACACATCCGTCGAAGGCCACAACGATGGTTGTGGAAACAACCACGGTCCCGAAGCACACGTGCTTTGAATGGGGTGGAAAATTTTGTGGGAGACGATGGGTACACCCAAGGTGTCGCCGGACACCAACGCCAACATCGTGCTGACGGCACCGCCAAAGGGTGGTGACAGGGGCATGAAACCAGCAACATAAGTGGTTTTCCATTCGGTGGTTTGCAGTTGTAAGAATGAAAGGGCAACGGGTCCACCCATTGAATGGGTCAGCAACACCACCGCACGATTGTTGTTCAACGTGTAGGTGTCTTCGACCAACTGTTTCAATCGAGTAAAATAGGGCAACGAGGACGCCGCACCAACAACACTTTGACCTAATCCATCGGGGGCCAAGCGCCAGTCGTACGGCGCACCCCTTAGATCTTTCCCAACCGTGTAGTTGAGCGTCTTTTCCAATCTTGAAATGAGTGTTGCAAAATACCCCGAAAGTTTGACTCCCTTGTCCAAGTAATTCAACCCATCGACACCACCGAAATCGACAGAGCCATCCAGTGTGACGCCCGGGGTATTGCTGTATGTTTTGTTGGTCGAGTTGTAGCGCAACGCCATGTTGTCAAACAAACAATCAATCACGCCGGGCACCAATTCTTTTGCGGAGAGCCACAGGTCGACGGATTGTCCATGCGAATTCCGGTCGCAATAGGAATGCGGCCCACTGTTCTTGTCGAGTGTGGCTTGCATGCGGGCGCCCGCCAAGCCATTGAGGAGGATGACTGGCGGGGGTGGGGAGGGAGTGGTGGCGGTGGTGGCGGTGGTGGGGAGTAGAAGGAGGGTGAACAGGAGACGAGGGAACATGGGTGGGCGGGTGTTGGGGGACGGGCGGGGCAGGGTAAGGAGGAGCCACTGAACTGCGGTGGGACACAAAAAAAGGCGGGGGGCAGGGGGCAGAAGCGGCGAGGACAGAAAATTGGCGAAAAGAACAAGCGTTATTTTCGCAACCACAAACCCGATCCTCTTTTGTTGACACCGCGAAATAAACAAGACAAAAGCGTTTTTACCCAACTTGAACGAAAACCCGATCCTCCTTTCTCACCAATGAATTTCAAAGCCCTCCTCACCACCCTGCTCGCGACCACCGCACACGCCGCCTTCGAACGCCGCGTTCTTGCATCCTTAAACGTGGATGTAGTCGACGACGACACCGGTTCCACCAAAACCAGCACCATTCATCTCAAAGACGGTGACAATGCCGCCGCTGCCGCCGCCACCTTTTGCCAACATACTGTCCCGGAACCCGACGCCAACTGCGCCGACCTGATCCACACCGCGTTGGAACAACAATTGCAGCAACGCATTGACAACGAACTCCTGTTTTACCTCGAGGTTGATTTTCAAGATCAATCTGCATTTGCCGTCCAGAAAACGCCGTTCCTGTTGTTTCAAGGAGAGGACGTGAACGACGCTGTCTACAGTTATCTTGCTGCGTACCCAACGATGGCCACGCAAGACAACTACAACATGTTGGTCCAAGCCTGCTGGGCACGCTTGACACCAATGGAAGAAACTGTGCAAGCGGTTGCCACCGTTTCCGAAAAACCGGCGGTGGCGTTGGTCGAAGTACCAGAAAAACCGGCACACAAAGAAAAAATGGCCGTGTCAGTGGTGCAACATTGTTCACATCATTTCGGCAGTCGATTTTATTTCAACCACTTTTTTCATTGCGTGCAAGAACTTTGGCACGGTTACGGTGCAGTAATATTGTACCAACCACCGGCAAACATCGACGACATTGCTGAAACAGTCACGGAAGCAACAGTCACGAAAGCAACAGTCACGAAAGCAACAGTCACGGAAGCAACAGTCACGAAAGCAACAGCCATTAAAACAACAGCCACGGAGAACTTTGGAAGTTCTACCGATGCTCCTGTTGACCTTGTTGACAACACATACAGTGTGTTGAGCCTTTCAACGTTTTTCATGGTTTGCTCTGCATTTTTCATGAGTTGGTTGTACATGGATACAAAATGGAGAGACGACGCCGCTGAAAAAGATATGATGATTGAAATTGAACAATTCAACCACAGCAATCATGAAGAGGTGCAAGTTGTCCACCAAAACGAAAATGCAACTCTTGTTGGCAATTCAAAAAGTAAAACATCGCGTCGTTCTGCCCAACGAAGATTTGGCAGTTCTTTAAACAACATGTAAACCAGCAAAAGAGATGCAGTTCAAGAGTTTAGGATGTGTGCACAGTCAGAAGTCAGAGACGTTCATGCGTGTGTACCAATTACTAAACACCTAAAAACATTCTACATTCACTAAAAATTCATTTATTTAAATTTAAAATTATTATACCTCCCAACAATTGTATGGTGTGCGTGTAGTACACCAGCCGGTCAGAGACAACCGCGCGTGTGCTGCTACATCACCTCCCGTTACCCGGTGCTACTTCAAAAAAAGAATCCGAACACACACTTCGTAAATAATAAATCCCAGATATCCAAGTCACACATTGATTTGTGGACATTGCCCGTAAACGCAGCACTACATTTGACCCACCATTGCCACGATTCATGGTTAATTCCATGCTGCATGGATTCAACTTGCTTTGATGCGCACTGACAATGTGTGAAATTTTAATGTTCCCACCAATCCCAGTACTTCCACGTCTACCGTTGCTTTGTGCAATCCATTGCAACGTTGACATGTTTTGATTCAATGTAAATGTACATGGCAACGGTTGAATACCGTGTTGAACATGAAATGTACCACCATCCAACAAAGGTTGCAACAGTTTTGTGGCCACAGTTTGTGGAATCAAATGATTGTTGTTGACGGTGCAAAGTGATCGCAATGGAAGCCGAAGCATGGTTGGCGAGGACGAAGATGTTGCGTTGGGGGAGTACTGTGTCGGTTCATTTGAGACCGCAGGCACCGCAGGAGTTGTGGGCACCGTGGACACCGTGGGAGTGTGGAACACAACAGGCTCATCAGACACACGACGATTATTTGTGCTCTGATGGGACCATTGCGTCGTGGCAACGTACTGATCAATGTTCGAAGGGCGGTAGCGAGCTGTAGACAAGGGCGAATTCGACAAAGAGGACGTGAATGATGTCAATGTAGGTGAAATGAGGGTAGGATTCTCTGAGGGCAATGGAAGATCAAGATAATGGATGGGTGAACTGTTTCTTAACACTCGACTTTGTTCCATTGCATAGGCTGTCTTGCTTTCCATGGATTTGAAACCAGGTGGAAACAACGACGAAGTGGTGGAAGAAGAGGAGGGAAACGAGGACGGATTGGCAAGAGAAGGTTTCGCGACTTTTCGTGATACAACAGTGGGGGTGGACGACACGGTTGCTGTTGTTGCAGCAGCAGCTTGCGCCATGGAGGCAACAGGAGTAGGGGCAGATGGAGTCGCGGCAAAAGTATGCAAATGTGCTCTACTTGTTGCTGTTGTGGTTGTTGCTCTGGTTGTTGCTCTGGTTGTTGCTCTGGTTGTTGCTCTGGTTGTTGTTCTAGTTGTTGTTCTGGTTGTTGTTCTGGTTCCTCCTGTTCCTCCTGTTCCCCCTGTTCCTCCGGTTCCTCCGGTTCCTCCTCTTCTTGCTTTTCTTCGAGTTAGAATCTTGTCCAAAAGATCATTTTCATTCATGGAGGAACGATAGTTGAAACTGTTTAACTTGGGTGTTGCATACAGCAAAGATCCTGCAGCAGTACGAGGATCAGTAGCACGAGTCGATCGTTGAGATGTGAACATGGGTGTTTGAAGTAACGCTGCATTGTCAAGGATTTCTTGTTTTGTTTCCATGTAGGTCATGTTTCTTTGCCTCCTTCTTTGAATGGAAGGTGGTGTTGCCATTAAATAATGTTCAGTTTGCATCATTAAACGTCGCATACCAGGTGTCCTTTCTTGAAGAATTCGTTGGTCGTCCTTGCTGTTGGTCAACAATGTCTGCATGTACTGAGACGACATTTTGTTGTTGTTGCTGGAGGACGATTCCGGTGGCAATAGCATCGCTGGACCAAATTCTGTTTGAAAGATTGTCATTGGTGGTGGAGGTAATGTTGGGGTAGAATTAGTATTCGTAGAAGAGTTACTAGAAGTTGTTGCAGTGGAATGCGGTGGCTCGGAGAGAAGGTGCGGTTTCGGTCGGTTGCTGTTGTCTCTTCCCTCCTTTTCTTCCTGTTCTTCGCTGCCACTCTCACTGCCACTCTCACTGCCACTCTCACTGCTATTGCTACTGCTGTCACTACTGCTGCCACTGCTTCTTTCGATTTGTTTTTTTTCCTTTGTTTTCTTAATAAGCATTTTTTTCCTATCTTCCACCGAACCGTTCCAGCCATTGGGGGCCGAAAAAGATTCAGTGGTGCTAGCTGCAGTGTCAGTAACAACTGCAGCAGAAGCAAGTGGGTTTACAAACCCACCGAAGTTGGGCGATGCCAATGGATTATTAAATGAGGAGGTTGTTTCTTTGGTTTCTTGAGTTTCTTGGGTTTCTTGGTTTCCCTTGGTGTCTTTCTTTTCTTTGGTTCTCATTTCCGCCTCTTTGGTTTCTTTCCTCAATTGTGCAGCTGCTGCCGCTTTTTTTTTCCGTGCCAGACGCATCTTTTTCAATTTTGACAAACTTGATGCCCTTGATCTTTTATCTTCTGTTTTCGTCTCTTTCTTTACTTCTGTTACTTTCTTCACCTCAATCTCTTGCTTCACCTCAACCCCTTTCTCCACACCAGCCTCTTCAGATTTGCTCTGTATTTTGATCTCTGCTCCAACAATGGGATCTGCCTGGTCAACATCCAAGGAAAATGTTCGAAATCTCTCCTGATGGTTTATTTGCTTATCAAATGGGACCGGTACCTCATCGTTGCCAACTTTTGTATCCTTACTACCACCATTTTGAACAGCATTTAATTTGTTTATAAAATAATCAGTTAAATTTCCTTTTCTAACTGGGGGTCTTTCTGGTGACTCGTGTTCTATGCTTGTATTGTTGTTGGGTAGAATCAATTTATGTTTTGTACCCCGTTTTTCTTTTTTTGCAATGGGGCTGGGTGCTGAGACGGGTATGTTGGCATCAATTGCAACCGCACGAATAATTTTATTCATGATGGGATCTTGTAAGATTAAAATCTGTTTCGCAAAGGTTTGACGAGTTATGCAACCGGCATTTGTATCTTCGGCATTGATTTCAATGGCATTAAACACTTGCATCGGTGCATGGTGTTCAAAATTGGGTCCCAAGCGGGTCATCACCACACGAAGTCCAACCATGAATTCAATCACACTGACTTCATTGTCATGTGACGAGTCCAACGCATCAAACAATAAATTAATGGCATCTGTGTCCGAATCGTCTAAAGAAGTTTCGGTAGCATTTAGACCCAATTTGGACAATTGTTCTTCTACCAACGATTTTCTGCCGCTGTTGCGATGCACTAGATCTGGTAAATGTCCAAGAGCTGATGCTCGTAAAGCAGATTTATGTTTGGTGGATTTGACGCTTTTAACATTTTTGATGTTGGTGGCATTGGTGGCATTGGTGGCATTGGTGGCATTGGTGGCAGTGGTGGCAGTGGTGGCAGTGGTGGCAGTGGTGGCAGTGGTGGTGTGTTCTTGTTTGGCACTGCTACCGCGCGTTGTTGCCGGTATGCTTGTACCATTGATGTGTTCCGTGGTATCCAATTCTTGTGCATTTGATGCCGCTAATGCGGCCATGAGAGCGATACTTGCATTGTCTATACTTTCACTGGAGGAATGAATAGTGTTATCTTTCGTGGCACGGGGGTTGGTGTTGCTTTCTGCTCCAGTTTTTTCAACTGCTTGTCCTTTTGCTTCTTTTTGCATTGCTTGCTTGCTACCAACGGGTTCTAATTTCAACGAACCACGCTTGCTCTCCCCTCTGTGATTCTTTCGACTGCCCCCTCTTGTTGTTGTACTTGGACCCATCACACCACGGGCCTCTTCCAAGGAACTTCGTTTGGATCGGATGACACGTCTGGGCTTTGTACCATGTGTTGGCATGGGCGACGATTTGTCAGGACGGCGTTTGGGCCGTGTTGGAAATGTTGGTCTTGGTTTGGTGGAAAGTGGTGGCACAATTGATGTGTTGCTAAGTGGATTGATGAATGAAGAGGGGGTCGAGTCTGTGGGATTGACGGATGACGGTTGTACACGTACTTTGGGGGCGGTTTCACTAGGTGTCGCTGCTTTTACCTGCGTCGTTGGTAGGGATGGTGCTGGCAGTGCTGGTTGCACTGGTGTTGTTGGTGCTGGTAGGGATGGTGCTGGTAGGGATGGTGCTGGTAGGGATGGTGC
>Ga0115007_10001948_pt1 | contig 13029 bp, 9 predicted proteins | sample ArcOceMetagenome_2_FD_87166 | JGI IMG/M metagenome (GOLD analysis project Ga0115007, IMG submission 87166) | Marine eukaryotic phytoplankton communities from Arctic Ocean - Arctic Ocean ARC135M Metagenome | ecosystem: Environmental > Aquatic > Marine > Oceanic | place: Arctic Ocean | collected... | reverse complement strand
TGACTCGGAGTTCATCGCTCTCATGCGTCGTATCGCATCACGGCCTTTTGCGATGGAAGTTTTGAACATCGAAAATGTACAACGTACCCTAGAACGGCTAGGAAATTTGATGACCGTAATCCAAAAAGCTCTTGGAGAATACTTGGAGAAGCAACGTCGTGAATTTGCACGTTTCTATTTCCTTGGAGATGACGATCTTCTCGAAATTTTGGGTAATTCTGGCGAGCCTGGTAAAGTTCTTGGTCATGTATCGAAAATGTTTGCTGGAATATCATCGGCAAGAATTTCGACCACCGATCTACCCGAAGACACTCTCGCTATTCTAGATGCGATGGTGAGTAAAGACGGCGAGATCGTTCCATTCCATGAACCGATCACGATCATGCATAGCACGAATGTGAAGGAATGGTTGAAGGAGATTGAAAGCAAGATGAAAAACACATTAGCTCTGCTGCTCGAGCAAGCAATCTCAGAAGACAAGGCCGACTCATCCGACAAAGATGCGTTTGTTAATTGGGCAACGAAATTCCCAGCACAAGTGGTAAGTTCATTATAATATTTTTAAAGAACAAGTATGAATAGCATTATGCGACTATTTGTCGAATTTTATAATTCTTACATTTCTCTGTGTGTGTATCGCCCACGTCAACTTGACTCGTTCCCTCATCGATCGCGGTATATTTTCTCTCTAATTTCTACCACTATCGTGCAGATGATCCTAGCTACGCAGATTAACTGGAGTATGGGCGTAGACGAGGCATTAAATCGTGATGATACCGAGGTGGCGTTGAAGGAAAGACTCGCATCGCTTGAAGGGAAGCTTGCTGTTATGGCCGAAACTGTCTTATTGGAACTCCCAGCAGACAGTCGTAAAAAATTCGAACAAATGATAACAGAACTCGTCCATCAAAGGGATGTCGTGCGAGATCTTATTAAAGATAACGTATCGAGTCCTACCGATTTCCGTTGGTTGTATCATCTTCGTTACACGTATAATCCTGAAGCTCCAGAAATTACAGAAAAATTGATGATCTCTCTCTCGAATGCTACGTTCTATTACGGATTTGAATATCTTGGTATTGGTGAACGTCTTGTCCAAACTCCTTTAACAGATAAGGCCTACCTTACGTTAACGCAAGCGTTGCACTTTCGTATGGGAGGATCTCCTTTTGGTCCTGCGGGAACAGGAAAGACAGAAACAGTTAAGGCTCTTGGTGCACAGCTTGGACGATTCGTTCTTGTTTTCAACTGTGACGAAGCTTTTGATTTTAGCGCTATGGGACGTATTTTTGCTGGACTTTGTCAAGGTGAGCACCCCGAATAATCATTTCTTCTTCTTTTTTCTTTGCTTAATACTTTTATTGCTACCGCTTTTGCTTCGACTGTTTTATCGATTTCGGCATGTTATTTGTTCCGTGTATCTTCAATACTCACTTCTTCATTTTCCTTCTTTTTTGTTAGTTGGTGCATGGGGCTGTTTTGATGAATTTAACCGTCTCGAGGAGGGTATCCTTAGTGCTGTGAGTCAGCAGATTCTTGGTATCCAACAAGGTCTATTACAAAATTCATCACATATTGATTTATTAGGTAGACAAATTCGTTTGGATCAAAACATGGCAACATTCATCACTATGAATCCAGGATATGCCGGTCGTAGTAACCTTCCCGATAATCTTAAGACTTTATTCCGATCTGTCGCTATGGTTGTACCAGATCGTAAACTCATTGCTCAAGTTATGCTGTACAGTCAAGGTATTGTTACTGCCGAACAACTTGCTCCTAGTGTTGTCGATTTGTTCCTACTATGTGAAGAACGGATGACGAAACAACGCCATTACGATTTTGGTCTTCGTGCATTGAAAACTCTGCTTGTTAGTGCAGGTGGTCTCAAACGGAAAGTAATCGAAGGGAAACACGACTTCGATCTGTCCACCGAAGAGAAAAAAGCTATTATTATGGGAGCGTGTAACAACATACTTCCGAAACTGGTAGCAGAAGACGTGTCTACCTTCTCCGAAATTCTTAAAGATGTCTTCCCCGGAGCAGAAGTTTCGTCGATGGAAGATGATGCTCTACGAAAAGAAATGACGAATATTTGCGAAGTAAAAGGTTTTGTTGCGAAAGAAAGTTTCGTTCAAAAGATGTTACAGCTCAATCAAGTTATTGCATCGAGGCATGGAGTTATGGTGGTCGGAAAGAGCTGCGTTGGAAAAGTAAGTGACACAAATGGAACAAATCGTACAATTTCATCTTCTTTTTAATTTGCTTTGCGTTGCTAACATATCCTGTATTTAACGTTCTACTTTGTTTGCTCAATCGCAGTCAACAGCTCTGAAGGTACTTTTAGAAAGTATGGAGAAGGTCGACGGAGTCAAAGGAGAATTATACGTCATTGATCCGAAGGCTATCGTCAAGGAGAAACTTTATGGAGATCTTGATGGAACGACTCTCGAATGGACCGACGGTATTTTTACTAGCCTGTTAAGGAAAATTCTGGATAATCAAAAAGGAGAATCGGAACGTCGACATTGGATTGTCTTCGATGGTGATGTCGATCCTGATTGTAAGTTAATATCGTGAATATCGTGAATATCGTGATGCTTTTGAAAATACCTTGCTTGCTTGTTTTTCTTCTTTTTTCACGATCGCTTATCTTTTGTTGTTGTTGTTGTCGTTTTCTGTTGCGTTCATAGGGGCTGAAAATCTTAACTCTGTTTTGGATGACAATAAGATGTTAACACTTCCTAGTGGCGAACGTCTTAGTATTCCCAACAATATCCGGATCATCCTCGAAGTAGATAGTCTCAATTTTGCTACACCAGCAACGGTTTCTCGATGTGGTATGGTAAGTACCGCGCATCTCTTCTGGATGGACTCCTCGTTTCATTCATCATCTCCTCTCACATTATTTTGATATCTTTAATTTATTTTAGGTATTTTTCAATGAGAATTCCATATCTGCTGAAATGAATTTGGAATACTTGATGTCATCATTAGAGAAAGAAGATTTAGGAAGAGGTGGTGGGACATCAACGCAGCTCCTTTTCTTACAGAGTATTCGGTCGCTTGTCATCTCTGATCGAACCTCTTCTCTTGTTATTGATGCACTAGACTTTGCGTTGCAACAAACACATATAATGGCAGCAAGTCGTGGGAGATGTGTTCATACATTGAAGACGCTTCTATTGCAAGGTATAGGTCAGGCGATCGCATATGATGAAAATCATCCAGATTTTCCCATGACAGGCGAGCATATGGAAAAATTTGCACGTCGTTGGTTATTGCATTCCCTTATGTGGTCGTTTGCTAGTAGTGCATCATGGGATGTTCGCAAAAAGTTTGGAGATATGCTACTACGAACTAGTGGAGTACAACTGCCATCTTCCGAAAAATCACTCGTTGATTACCGAGTCCGTGTGGAAGATGGAGAATACGAGCTCTGGTCTGAAAGTGTCCCAAGAATGGAAATCGAAAGCCACAGAGTGAATGCCACAGACCTTGTGATCACTACTACTGATACCGTTCGACATTCGGATGTACTTGGAGCTTGGTTGAATAGTCGCACCCCTCTGATTCTTTGTGGACCACCAGGTAGCGGAAAAACGATGACGCTTACAAGTGTCCTCCAGTCGATGCAAGGTGTGGTATTTACAAGCCTTAACTTTTCGAGCCGTACAACTCCTGATATCATTTTGAAATCCTTTCAGCAGTACTGCAAATACGTACGTCGTGGTCGAGAGATTTTCCTTGAACCAGCCGAGAGTTTAGGAAATGACATATGGTTGGTAGTATTTTGTGACGAGATCAATCTTCCGGAAGAAGATACATACGGCACACAACGTGTCATTATGTTCATGCGACAGCTTGTGGAACAAGGCGGCTTCTGGAGAGAAGATAATGTATGGATCAAAATTAATCGGATACAATTTGTTGGGGCTTGTAATCCACCAACGGATGCTGGTCGCGTGGTAAGTTTTGACCCTTTCTTCTCGTACAGATATATATAATATATGCTATGGAATTATTCATATCACTCATCGTACTCTGTATTTGTTTTTTTTTGTTATATTTATCTTCACATATATTATTTTATAGGAAATGTCCCATCGTTTTCTTCGACACGTTCCATTGCTTTTGGTAGATTTCCCCGAGACTGATTCACTTATGCAAATTTATCGCACCTTCAACGGTGGAATGATAAAACTTTTCCCGAACTTGCGTGGGGAAACAGATGCGATGACTGAAGCTATGATCGAAGTATACACCGAAAACCAGAAGAAATTTAATGCACAACAACAGCCACAGTACATCTACTCGCCGCGAGAGTTATCTCGATGGGTTCGAGGCATCTATGAATCAGTTGCCCAAATGGATGCAGGTCTTTCGAAAGAAGAACTATGTAGGATTTGGGCCCACGAAGGCCTTCGTCTCTTTTGTGATCGCTTGGTTGAAGAGGAAGACCGAAAATGGTGTCATGATAAGATTGATGAGGTTGCACGCAAATGGTTTGCAGGGGTAGACTTTGATACAGCGTTGAAACGACCTATCTTCTACACCACGTGGCTAAGCAAAGAGACACGAAAGGTGGATCGCGAAGAGTTGAAGGAATTTTTGGCAGCTCGTTTGAGGGTATTCTACGAAGAAATGTTGGACGTAAAGCTAGTTGTGTTTGATGAGGTGCTCGAGCACATCCTTCGAATCGATAGGGTCCTTCGTCAACCGATGGGTCATCTACTTTTATGTGGAGACGCTGGTGCTGGAAAAACTGTGTTGACGAAGTTTGTGAGGTATGTGTTTTTTTTGCTTTGTTTTTATATCAGTCGTGTCGACAAAAAAATAAAACGCTTTTACTCAATCTCTTTGGTTTGCTTTGTTTTTAATCTCAATTATTGTTTTGCGAAATAATAAAGCTGGATGAACGGTTTGAATGTATTTCAAATTAAGGCTCATTCGAAGTATGGACTGTCAGATTTTTATGAAGATCTAAGGGATGTTATGAAACGCGTTGCGTTAAAAGGAGAGAAAATTTGTTTTATCTTCGATGAAGCGAATTGCCTCAATACCTCTTTCATTGAAGCGATGAATGCATTACTTGCTAGTGGAGAAGTTCCAGGTCTATTTGAAGGTGACGAGTATACGGCACTCATGAATGCAAGCCGAGATAGTGCACTGAAAGAAGGTATCATTCTCGATAGCGAAGAAGAATTGTGGCAGCGATTTACGAATCTTGTTCAGAAGAATCTTCACGTTGTATTTACAATGAATCCAAGCGGTGGTGATTGGAAGAATCGATCGACTACTAGTCCTGCTCTATTCAACCGTTGTGTCGTCGATTGGTTCGGAACTTGGGGAAGCAAGGCTATGGCCGAGGTAGGTAAGGAATTCACGATCAAGATTGATATGGGTGATCTTGGTGGTTACTCGTATGGTCTCGGCGAGGGTGCGTCCTTGATGGACCGTGTCTCCGAAGTTTTCGATAGTAATGGTGGTTTACGACAAGCAGTCGTAGCAGCCCTAGTTGATCTTCATCTAATTGCGAAACAAACTGCCGATGATGCCGCATCACAACCAAGTAGTGTCAGCAGAACTTTCCTGTCTCCGAGAGATTATTTGACGTTGATTCAAAACTTTGTTTCGTGCCTGAACAAGCGACGTGCAGAAGTTGAAGATGAGCAGCTGCACGTCAATGCCGGTTTACAGAAACTTCAACAGACTCAAGATAATGTTGCAGAATTAAAGACGAGTCTTGGTGAGAAAACTCACGTACTTCGTGAAAAAGAAAAGCAGGCCAACGAGAAATTACAGCAGATGGTCGCTGATCAAAATGTTGCCGAGAAACGTAAGGACGAAGCCGAAAAGATGAGCGAATCGGTTCAAAAGCAACAGAAACGAATCGATGAGCGTAAGGAAGAAGCCCAGCGAGATCTGGACGAAGCGGAACCAGCTCTTCGTGCTGCACAGACGAGCGTGCAAGGAATCAAAAAACGCGATCTTGACGAGATTAAGGCATTGGCACGTCCTCCTGATAATGTCCGATTAACTCTTGAATGCGTTGCAATTATGCTTGGCGAGACGAAGGTCGAATGGGGTGCTGTGCGAAAGCTCTTAGCTAAATCTGAATTTATTCCAAGTATTTTGAATTTCGATGCTAATTCACTTTCTCCGAAACAAATCAAGCTTGTTCGTGAAAAGTATTTGGATGGGAATCCTGATCTTTCCGTCGAGAAGGTTAGTAGAGCGTCTACGGCATGTGGTCCTCTGTATGCATGGGCAGATTCCTTGGTAAAGTATTCCACGGTCTATAATAGAATCCAACCCCTTCGCGATGAGGTGGAACAACTCGAACAGGAATCGTCTTCCGTAAAGGGGGAACTAGAGACTGTTCAAGCCGAGGTTGATTCACTCGAAAACTCAATCGCACAGTACAAGGCAGATTACGCGACACTCATCCGAGACGTTGAAGCCCTGAAGAGTGAAATGGAGTCAGTCTCGAAGAAGGTCGATCGTGCAGAAAGTTTGTTAAAATCTTTGGGTCATGAAAGTGAACGATGGGAAAAGAGTGCCGAGGGATTCCAATCTATTTTACGCAGTCTCGTTGGTGATAGTCTATTATTGGGTGCCTTCCTAACATATTCAGGGTTCTTTGATTTCAAGAATAGATCTATTATGATGGAAAGGTGGAAAAATACCCTTGAAATATTAGGAATCGAATGCCACGAAGAACTTGGAATTGTCGAATCACTCAGTACAGGTAGACAACGAGTGCAATGGGAATCTGAGGGATTACTTGGTGACCAATTAAGTTTGGAAAACGGCGTCATTCTCGAACATGCGGTCCGATTCCCATTGTTGATCGATCCGTCTGGAAATGCTATCAATTTCTTAATGAAGAAACTTGAGAAGCGTAAAATTCAGAAGACAAGTTTCCTCGACAAGGCTTTTGTCAAAACGTTGGCGGGAGCAGGTGCGTATTTTTTAATTATTATTTTTGGATGTTTACACAAAAACGCTTTGTTTTTTCATTTTAATCCGTTGTGTCTAATATATACACTCACTTTGTGCGTTATCTATCTATGTACCCATCTATTATATCCACGAAAAAATAAATATAGTTCGTTTCGGGACCGCTTTACTCGTTGAGAATGTTGAACATATCGATCCTATATTGAATCCTTTATTGAATAAGGAACTTCAACGGACTGGTGGTCGTACTTTAGTCCGAATCGGTACAGAAGATATCGACTATAGTCCCGACTTTATGATCGTATTAAGTACAAAGAATCCTGCGGTGCATTTAACTCCGGATGTTTGTTCTCGTGTCACACTGGCTAATTTTACAGTCACTCCTGCAAGTCTTCAAAGTCAAAGTTTAAGCAAAGTCTTGAGTTACGAAAAACCTGAATTGGAAACACAACGTGCTGCCGTATTGAAACTTCAAGGAGAACAAAATGTGAAACTTCGTGAACTTGAAGATCAGATGTTGGCAAAAATTAGTGCTTGTGAGGGCAGTATATTAGAAGACGACGAAGTTGTTGCCGGAATGGAAATACTGATGAAAGAGGGTGGACAAGTCGAAGACCAGATCGAACAAAGTGATAAAGTTATGGCACAAGTACATTTAGCTGTTAGTGAATTTGAACCGTTTGCAGCGATCTGTCGTAACGTTTTCATTTTGTTAGGTGCACTTCGTGGTATTAGTTTCCTTTACGAATTTTCATCGAACACGTTCATGACTATTTTGGAACACGTTTTGAAGGAGAACAAGTCCAACAGTAGTGGTGGTGATGGTGCATCAGAAACACAACGGATTTCGGAACTTAAGACGGCCCTTTTTAATGAATTAGTTTCACGGATTGCACGTGGTCTTAAATCGATAGATAAGGTCGCATTTTCGGTCCTATTAGCACGATTGTTTAAGTCGGATGATTCAATTGGTGCAACAGAATGTGAAACTACCGATGATTATATTTCATCATTCGTACAAGTTTTTGGTAATGATTTTGATTGGCAAGGTCGTGATGAACTTCATGCTGTTGTTGAAGAAATCGATTCAACGTCACCACTTTTGATTTGCAGTGCACCAGGATATGATGTATCTGGACGAGTTGAAAGTATGGCACGTGAGACTGGGAAAGAATTACATTCTGTCGCTATGGGAAGTTCTGAAGGATTCGATACGGCAGAATCATTAGTTTCAGGAGCATCGAAGAGAGGTACATGGGTGATGTTAAAGAATGTCCATTTATGTCCCGATTGGTTGAATGAAACATTCGTTAAGAAACTTCAAACGTTTGGTCAGTCTACTAACAAAGATTTTCGATTATTCATTACGAGTGAGATTAGTCCAAAACTCCCCACGGCATTATTACGTTTGAGTGATATTATTGTTGCAGAAGGAAGCAGTGGTATTAAGGCATCTATGACACGATTCATGTCGAGTTTTTCGAAAGCACGTCTTGAAAATAGTCTTATCCGTAACAGATTATATTTGTTAGTAGCGTGGACTCATGCGGTACTCGAAGAACGTGTCCGATACGGATGGACGTACGAATTAGCGGAAGCAGATTCTGTGAACGCATTGAAGGTCATCGACGATCTAATCAACGTACAGATTATGGATCCTGACCAAATCCCATTCGATGCGTTATGTACTACATTGAAGGTTGATGTGTTCGGTTCAAGAATTGCTCTAGTAGACGATCAAAATATTATTGATACCATGATTGATTCGATCTTTACGAAGAGTGCATTTGATCTGCAATTCCCATTAGTTCCAGCTCTTGATGAAAGCCCAGTATTACCCGATTCTTCTTCACGTGATGATATTAATAAATGGATAACAAATTTACCATCACATACACCACCAACGTGGGTGGGATTAGGCGAAGATGCAGAAATGGCATTAGAAAAGGTGAAGGCGGAAACAATCCATACGACGGTACAGAAAGTATCGTCTGCTGTGTTGACTAGCAAATAAATAAACTAATTGATCACAAATAATTCTAAATATTTATCTAAATTACAAAATTAAAATTAATATGTATTGTAATAGACGTCTTATTTTAGGTTTATTTTTTGTCTTTATTGGGTTATATAGGTGTTGCTTTTTCTTTTTTCGTTCGTTTTTTATTCTTTTCTTTTGACGGCATCGACCTGGTTTTGTTTTTTAAAATTATATTGCAACAATACTTACTCGCAGTTATCACAAGTCACGGGGCAGAAGTCAGCCAATGTTTTACCTTTCCAATTTCTCTTACAGCGCTTTCTTGTCTTTTTTCTGCCAACCCATTGACAGTTTACCCTTCTTCTTCTTCTTCTTTTTCTTCTGAATCTAAGACTAGCATCATCAATACAGGTGCTGCTTTTGAGTTCACAAGTCCATACAGCCACAGGTAATACTTCTGTTCCCGACTCATCGAGTAGGATGCCATTATTAGGGACAGTATCTATAGTCAATTCGAAAATTTCCATAGGAGGATCTTCCGCAGGATTACCAGTCGAATAGGTGTTACCGGTTTCAGTACCTGCATCAAAAGGATAAGATGCGATCTCAAACGAATCATACCATACCTGATTGGCTTCATCGATAGGAGAGAAGCTACTTAATCCAGTAAACCAGTCTGGTGAAGGTGCAACCATCGAAATCGTCGACAATAAAGGGTATTCGTTAGATAGGAAGATTTCATCAAATTCCTGTGGTGGATCTCTGTTGTTGAATTGGTTTATTCCGACAGAAAAGTCGGCAACAGTTCCCGAGTTCATTGCTGCATTCAGTTCTGACTTTAAAGTTCCTGTTGATCCTGTCTCAGCGATATTTTCAACACCTGGGGAGGCTAACATTTCTGGAGCCCACATTTCATATAAACTATTATGACTTGCAAGGACTGGCGACGACCAGTGTGCAGAATTTGATACCCTCGCGTAGTCAAAGGGATGGTTAGCGCCAGACCAATTGTTAGTGAGAACACATTCGTAAGTGACACTATTGGTGGTTGATGCGATGGTGCTTGAAACTAAATTAAGAATATCCATGTTGCTTCTATTGTTGTTGTTGTGAGAACTTAAAATCAAAGTAAAAATGTTGTTCCGATATAGTACACAGTGCACGTACCGCAAGAATATCAAAGGTACAGGTACGCAACGCCGTGCATTGTAATCTTCGGTGGTGAAGGAATCGAATCATCGATCTTGAACCACGATTACCAATGATAATATAAAATATCAATTATATTTTTTATTTAATAAGCCCTAAATAAAAAATGTCGAAAGAAACCTTGACTCAAAACCACGCGAGAAACCTAAAATAGTAGTAACTGTGATGATTCCTTCAAGATTCATGCTACGCCTACTTACGACACTAAGTAAATGCATGTTACTGGTTGCAAGAGAACGATCAACACCTCATCTCTTTCAGTGTACTGTAGTCGTTAATCACCGCGTGATCGTCAATCTAGCAACCAATCCTAACTCTTTCTATGCATGAAAGAGAAACGAAAGGAAAAGAAACGAAGCCAAACCGAACACCCGAGAGCAAGAAAGAAAATAATATAGCAAAGACGGACACAAAAGAAGGACATATACTGTAGTGCTTTTTCGTCTAGATTAAAAAAAGAGTGTCCAATAACAATAATTTTTCGTCTTAATGAAAAAAGAAAAGGCAGCTGATAAATAGCAGATATCAACGCCATCATTTTATAATAACGACTATAAAAACTAGATTTAAGTTCAGTGCTACATTGGCTTTTAGATTTGTTTGCATATCGTATTTAACAATTAATTCTAGAGACTATTTCGTGTTCGTTTAAGACGAAGACGGGATGACGACGCAAGAGCACTGCTATCCGTAGTGCTACTAGGATCGTTGAAAGGAGCTAGATTCTTTAATGCACGTCGGACAGACTTTGGGAGACACTTTTCAACGGATTCATCAAGTTTATCGTTTTTCATTTGAATACTGGGAGTTGGTATTTCTTCTTCTGATTCAGCTTCAACTCTTGAAGAAGCTGCCACGCGTTTGAAAGGAGGTCCACTATCACCGTTGTCTTCCCCATCAGTGGCAGATGCGCCGATAACACCATTGCGAGTAGTATTCTTCTTTGTCGAGATCTTCGATGGAGGAAACGTAGCTTTCCGTTTCTTGTTATTATCATTATCAATATCGTCATTGCACTCTGTTTTCGACGATGCCAATAGCGTTGTTCGCGATTTCTTTTTTAGTGTAACTGATGATGATTTTCGATTCTTGCCTTTGCCTGCTGATGCCAATGAATTAAAGTTTGGTGCCGATGCTCGTCGTCTTCGTTCTGTAGAAATCGTTAGTGCACGACCAAGTATATATTTATTATCACCCTCGGTTGTGATACCAGCAGAATTAAAAGGGGCTAGACGTTTTAATACACGTTGAGCCGCCTTGGATAGGATACGGTCAGGAATTACTCCAGTTCCAGTATCAGGATCTTGAATGACAGGAACAGCAGCAGTATTGCTGGGGGGATCGGTACCTGAAGCTGACGGACGGACCAAATCTTGCGCTAGCAATTCAAGTGTTTCTTTGGCAGGTACAGATGTCTTTTGCGTTGTTGTTCCAGCAGTCACTTTATTCTCAATCTTTTCTTGTTCCATTTTAGCGATTTCCAACATTCTTTCAGCACGCAGAATGACCCATTGTGTTTTCGGTTTATCGGAATGATACTTTAGTGCATTTGTAAAAATCATGTTACAGGCATCGTAAAATTTGGAACGGTTGGAATATGCACCGTTTTCTAGTTTGTGCGAAATCGTTGATATGTCTGTCCTGCAACTACAAATATCTAAATAACCAGGCGTTTCACTCGGATGAAATGGAAATAAGAATGGTGAATTGAATTTCGAATTATTTTTTGATCTCAACTTCTTAATGAGACCTCGACAAAGATCGAGGTCTTGTTGTGACATGGAATACGCCCCTTTTGAGTCTGGTGGTGTGATAGTTGCAGAATTTCCATCTACGGCACTGACCGAAAACGACGATTTCTGCTCTTTCTTGAAGTTGCCAGGTCGTCTTGCTTTGTTATCTTTTTTCGTAGGTGCCTTTTTGTTGCCATTGTTTGGATCAGCATTACTACGTACAACTTCCTTCTTGTGCGTTGGTTGTTGCTGGATATCGGGAATGATAACATTGGCGTTAGTAGCAGATACCCTATGTGGGGATTGTTGTTGCACGATGCTTCGTTGCCTCAATTCGTTGTTGCTACCAATAGTAACAGGTGCAACGACAGTACTTGCATTCACATAATGAGCAGGAGCAACGACGACGCCAGTAGCAGCAGCAGCAGCAGCAGCAAACAATATAGATGCATTCCTTTCACCACGATTTACACGAAGGGTGTCGATACCATCTTCGTATACACCTAAAGTTATCAATTGTTCGGACCAGTATGAATCACCGAATGGGTTATCCAAATCATGCAAATAAAAATCTTTACGTGCTTGTTGCATTGATTTTAGTTCTAGTTTCAATCTTTTTGGAATTAAAGTACAGTTCTTAAGAAAATGTTGTTCAAATATTGCATCAAACATAGTGTCCATTTCCTTCAATGATTTGGGATACCATGTTGATCGATCAATGTGTCGTGCAGAACAAACACAATGACGACATCGTAATCCAACTTGACCGACTTTAATAATTCGTGATTGACTCGACAATAACACGTCATCTTTATCGGCCTCAAAAATTAATAATTCCTTACGAAGTAAACATTCAAATGGTGATACAAATCGTTTATCAACATCTTGATACATTTCCATCGGAAAACGGAATTGACAAATTGGAAATTTGGATGTTGTCATTGTTGTAATTGGGACGGTTGGCAATTGTTGCGGTGCTGATGATGTTGCCGTAGGAGGAACGAAGCCAACACCAACGCCAGTGCCAATTCTACTTGATATTCCAGAAGGACAGCTTAGAGACGCAGAAGGATATACACTAACTGTTGATGCTAATATCGATGATGATGGTGGTGTTAGCGTTGGTACCTTCTCCTTCTCCGT
>Ga0115007_10001947_pt1 | contig 13030 bp, 11 predicted proteins | sample ArcOceMetagenome_2_FD_87166 | JGI IMG/M metagenome (GOLD analysis project Ga0115007, IMG submission 87166) | Marine eukaryotic phytoplankton communities from Arctic Ocean - Arctic Ocean ARC135M Metagenome | ecosystem: Environmental > Aquatic > Marine > Oceanic | place: Arctic Ocean | collected... | reverse complement strand
TGGGTTCATGGCTTGCTTAATGGGGCGGGCTTCATTTTATTGGCTTTGATTCAACCGGCTGGCCGGGCTTGGCTGTGGTTTGTGTTTTACTGCGCAAGCTCCGTGCTGATCTCCCTTTATATTGTTGTAGATAGCATGACCTATTATTACGTGGGCGCTTCAGGCGTGTTGCACGGCCTGTTCATTGTGGCCGCGTACTTCAGTCAAAGCTTGGATTTATGGCGTCGCTATGCGCTGATTACCTTGGTGGTGGCGAAGCTGTTTTGGGAGCAAAGTCATTACTACCAAGATAACGGTCTGGGTGATGCCATTGGGGGTTTTGTTTATGTGGATGCACACTTAGTGGGCGGTTTGTGTGGGCTGGCTGTGGTGTTGGTGTTGCTGTTAAAAAATAGGCTGAAATTCCCCCAATACGATTAATCCCTTCTACACTTTCGTAGTGATCGTACTAAATTGATCACTATGGGGAATGAATGACGTTTCTATTGGGGGTACTCATCTCATTTTGGGCGGTAAGCGCTTGGGCTGTAAGTGAGTGGGAGTATGAAATTGACCCTTACTACAGCAATGTTGCGTACTATCAAACCCTTGATGATTCTCCTGTTCCTGAATTAGGTGAACGCTCAGAGGCCCAGGTGTATTCAGACCTGTTTTTTAGCTCCTACCTGCCTCGATTCTTCTTAATCGAAGCCAGTCTCAATCCTATGCCCGTTCTGGGTGTTTTGCTTAAAAGCGATGATGCAGAAGATATATACGACGATATGACGGTGACTCGTAAGCTGAATCTTGTTGAGGTGGCCAGTGCGGGTTTTGAAGAGCCTTATGCGTTGTCGATATTTTTAGGCAATATGGTGAAATACCGTACCAAGGGTGGTGATCACACACAAAGTAAAGGCTTCATGGGGTACCTTGCCAGTTATGGCCATTTGCATATTCGTAAGAATGAGTTGGTTCAAGACCGTTGGGGGGAGTTTGAGTGGAAAATCAAAGGGGATCGCATCACCACAGAGCGACTATTGAGCTGGTCGTTTAGAGTCGGCACAAAAATTCACGATAACCCATATGTAACCGATGAATACTACGTGGCCATTAAGCGCGAACGGGTCGAAGAAAAAGGCGATGTGTTTTCGTGGATTAAAAATGGCGGCATCGAATTCAAATATCGGGTGAGTCAGCGCACAGGTAAAACCATTGGCCAGCAAATCATCATCGATAAAAAAATTCCGTTAGTGGATAAAGGCTGGGTGTTGTCGTTTGGTGTGGGTTTGGTGCGAGAGACACGAGAGAAGTATTCAGGCCCTTTAAGTCTTGAAGAATCAAATACGGCGTTTGTACTGCGCCCAAGTATTACGTTCTAATTCACAGCCCTGTTTGGCCACTCGTCATGCACCAACATAAATCGCGTTTGCTCCATGGGCTCATCATGAGCCGATAGCTGTGCCAGCATCAATGCGTATGGGAACGTTGAATTGGAGAAGTGCTCATTAACCAATTGCTCAGCAGCTTCGCTACTTAATATGGGGAGGGCTGCATTCGAAGCGCTATGGTAGGGCCCCAGCCAGTGGTGCTTAGGCAGCACAACCCAGTTATTCGCGTCGCTGAACAGCGTTTGACAATCTTTATGGTGAAGCCATTGGCGAAGGTTGGCATTAGGGTGGATGCTGTTGTGGTGGGGGCGTGTTTGAGCGGTATTCAGACCGGCTTGCCAGGGTTCAAATAAATAGCCTTTTAAGACCAGTGCTTGCTTTACATTAGTGGGCAGATTCCGTTTGCTTAATTCCGTTTGGGTGGCCTCATGGTTTAAAAATGGCAGTTGCTTATGGCTAAGCTTTTCTAGCTTCAAATCGAGTCGGTCATGGCTTTGTGGCCCCAGCCAATCCTCAAGCGAGTCGCCAGTTGTTTGCGGTTGTTTTAGGTAGAATTTAACCGCCAGTTCAATGTGAAACGCTTGGTTGTCCTCAGTATTGCAGGCCAGTATATCCAGTTCGCCAAGAGTCTGTTTTTCTTGGCGGATTTGAATGTGGTGATCCAGCAAGTTCCAGCTTGGGCTGTATTGAAAAAAAAACTGCCAAAGGCACTCAAAGTAACTGCCCAGTAGCACGCTATTATGCTCAGCAAGATAGTCTTGTAATGCTTGAGGGTGTGCATCTAATTGAGTCAACCAATCAAGAAGAGTTTGACTAGGCTTAATAGTTAGAGGTGTGATGTTTGAAATTACGGCCATGGGTTCACTGAATAAGCACCAAGCAAGGTGGCGAACCGCTGAACTTTTATATTCCATACCGGGTTTCTACAGTCCAATTCTAAGCTGATTTATGATATAAACAGCCCATATTCAAGTAAGGTTTGTGGTATTCAAATGGATGAATTTCGTAATATTGGCATCATTGGTCGACTGAACAGCGCAAAGGTAATCGAAACCATTAAGCGTTTGCGCCGTTTCTTAGGGGATGAAGGTATCAATATCATTCTCGAAGAGCAAATAGCGTCAGTGATGATGGGCCACGGCCTGCAGGTTTGCAGCCCTAAGATGATGGGTGAGATCTGTGACTTGGTCATCGTAGTGGGCGGTGACGGCAGCTTATTGGGTGCGGCACGTGCGCTTGTGAAGTCAAATGTGCCAATCCTTGGGGTGAACCGTGGCCGTTTAGGCTTCTTGACGGATATTAACCCTGACAACCTTGAAGAAAAAGTACGGGAAGTATTAGAAGGTAAATACATCACCGAGCGTCGATTCCTACTAGAAGCGGAAGTGAAGCGTAATGGCGAACCCATTGGTTACGGTGAAGCCCTGAACGATGTGATTTTACACCCTGGTAAGTCTGCGCGAATGATCGCATTCGATTTATCCATTGAAGGCCAGTTTGTCTACCATCAGCGCAGTGACGGCATGATTGTCAGTACGCCTACAGGCTCTACGGCTTATGCCCTAAGTGGCGGCGGCCCGATCATGCATCCGAAGTTAGACGCGGTGGCGCTGGTGCCTATGTTTCCACATACCTTAAGTTCTCGCCCAATCGTGATTGACGCCAACAGTGAAGTGAAGATCACCATCAGTGAAGACATTGACGTTTACCCACAAATTACCTGTGATGGCCAGGTGCATATTACAGGGGCACCGGGTGACACCGTGACCATCCGTAAGATGGCTCACAAAGCGCGATTAATTCACCCGCTGGATCATGACTTCTATGAAACGTGTCGTACCAAGCTAGGTTGGGCGACCCAGTACGGAGAAGCCTAACATGGCCCGCGTGCAGGGCTATGACCTAATCGGTGATGTTCACGGGTGTGGCATGACGTTATGCCACCTACTTGAGGACATGGATTACCGAAAAGTGAATGGCGTCTATCAGCACCCTAAAGGCCGAAAAGTCGTTTTTATCGGCGATATAGTGGACCGTGGGCCGAATATTCGTTTAGCCCTTAATGTGGTGCGCGACATGGTTGAAAATGGTCATGCCCATATGGTGATGGGCAACCATGAATACAATGTTTTGGCTTTTTGCACACCGTCAAGGGCAGGTAGTGAGCATCCTTTCTTGCGTGAACATACTTCGCGAAATTCTTTTATTGTCGAAGAAACCATGCGCCAGTTTGAGCCGTATCCTCAAGAGTGGCGAGATTACTTATCATGGTTTTTAACTTTGCCTTTGTATCAAGAGTTTGAAAATTTCCGAGCGGTTCATGCATGCTGGGATCATGATTTAATCAATGAAATGAAAGGCCGTTATCGCCGCAACACCATGGATGAAGAGTTTCTTCACGCGTCCATGGACCGTGAGTCTTTTGAAGGGCAGCTGGTGGATCGGCTTACCCGAGGCACGGCATTGAAATTACCGGATGGCCGCAGTATTACCGCGAAAGATGGTTTTGTGCGCCACTTTTTTCGCACCAAGTTTTGGGAAAAAGAGCCTGAAATCTATGATGACATTGTTTTTCAGCCTGATCCATTGCCTGAAGATATTGCGCAGCGGCCCATTACCAAAACGGATCGAAAAGAGCTGCTTTATTACGGCCCTGACGAAAAGCCTCTGTTCATTGGTCATTATTGGATGAAGGGCATACCGGGCCCAATTACGCACAATATTGCATGTTTAGATTACAGTGCAGTGAAGTATGGCCGCTTGGTGGCGTATCGCATGGATGATGAAACTCGTTTGGATCCGGACAAATTTTGTTGGACCCGTGTTGAACGTAAAGAAGATTGATCCTTATGCCTTTTGCTTGTCATTGTGACGACGAATATCCAATAGAGCCCTTGCTGAATGAGTTATCTCAGCAGGGCATTGGGTTTGAAATTAAACACAACAATGGCCAGCGAGAGCTTTGGCTGGACGATGGGCAGTACATTGACGCGGTTAACCAAGCCTATAGCCGATATAAGGGTGCTCAGTTGCAACAAAAGCAGCACACCTTGACCGTTGAAAACCTGAAGCAATTGCCGATCACCACCAGTATCATTGTAATCAGTTTGCTGGTGGCTCTTATCACCCAGTTAGGTGAGCAGTTGTTAGAGTTATTTTTTATTGCTCAAATCCAGTATTACCCGCGTAGTTGGATTCCTTATTCTGGTTTAGCGGCCATATGGCACAGTATTAGCCCTATTTTTCTGCACTTTGGTGTTGAACACCTTATTTTCAATAGCCTGTCTTTTTGGTATCTAGGGTCGATCCTAGAGCGAAAAATGAGCCTCGCTACTTATGTGTTGCTGATACTTTTGCTGGCGCTGGTCAGTAATTACAGCCAACTTTGGGTGTCAGGCCCCTTGTTTGGAGGCTTGTCTGGCGTTGTATATGGCCTGATAGGCTTCGCCTGTTGTTACCAATTATTTTATCGCCCACTAATGATCCCAAAAGCTCTATTTTATTTAGCCATAGGCTGGATTGTTCTAGGCTTTACACCATTTTTTGCCGCTATTGGCCTTGGCAATATGGCGAATACGGCCCATGTTAGCGGTTTGCTTTGTGGTGCTGTTTTATTTTTTCCATTTTATTTGTTTGTTAAAAAAGAGCGCTTATGAATATTGAAGATTTAATCGCATCGATGACACCTGCGATTTATAACAACATGAAAGAAGCTTTAGAGTTAGGGCGCTGGGGAGACGGTCGCCCGGTGACAGCTGAGCAAAAAGAATATAGCTTAGAAGCTTTGATTCGTTATGAGCATCTTCACGATATTGCAGAAACCGAGCGTGTCGGTTATGTCGATATGTCGAATAAGCGTAAAAAGAAAGCGGCGGATGACGGTGAGCAACCGATCAAGATCATTGTATAATAAGAATATCGAGACCCCAAAATGATGAAGTACCAAGGTCACCTAAAAAAAATGGGTATTTCGGCTGAGACTGAAGATGCCCAATATCACATACGTCTCGACGATCAAATGATTCCTCTCAATGAAAAGCTTGGTCAGCCGATACGTATAGAGTACTTGGGTGATATTCACTGTCAGTCATGTGGTCGCCAAAGTAAGAAGAGTTTTGCTCAAGGTTATTGTTACCCGTGTTTTAGTCGCCTAGCACAGTGCGATACGTGCATTATGAGCCCCGAGAAATGTCATTACGATAAGGGCACCTGCCGAGAGCCCAAGTGGGGTGAAGAGTTCTGTATGCAAGATCATATTGTTTATCTTGCGAATTCATCGGGCATTAAAGTAGGTATCACTCGCCACAGCCAGATACCAACTCGCTGGCTAGATCAAGGTGCCATGCAAGCGATGCCCATTGCCCGTGTTGCCACTCGACAACTTAGCGGCTTATTAGAAGTGATTTTCAAGCAACATGTGGCGGATAAAACTAATTGGCGCACATTATTAAAACAAGATGCATTGGATCTTGATTTAGCGGCTAAGCGCGATGAATTATTTGAAATATGTCATGAGGAAATTGAAGAGTTACAAGGCCATTATGGCTTGCAGGCGGTGCAATTGATTTATGATGGTGAGCAGCAAGCATTTAAGTTTCCAGTGACACAGTACCCAACAAAAGTCAGCAGTTTTAATCTAGATAAAGACCCCGTTGCCCAAGGCACATTAATGGGAATGAAAGGGCAGTACTTAATTCTAGATACGGGTGTTATCAATTTACGTAAATATACGTCTTACTTAGTATCAATTGAATGCTAATGGCGGATTAAGGATCAATCATGAAAAACGCAGAACCTAAAGCCATTTACTTAAAAGATTATCAAGCCCCTGCGTTTGAAATTGAATCAACGTATTTGAATTTTGATTTGTTTGATGATTACACTCTGGTGTCATCTGAATTGAAAATGCGTCGCAGTGGTGGAGATGCTGAGGTTGACTTGATTTTAAACGGTCAGGAGCTTGAGCTGATTTCAGTGGCCATTAATGGTCAGTTATTATCAGAAAAAAATTATGAGCAAGCGCAAGATAGCTTAATTATTCATGGCAGTTCAATACCGAGTGAATTTACGCTTGCCATCCAAACTAAAATTAAGCCACAAGAAAACACCGCCCTAGAAGGGTTATATAAATCATCTGGCATGTTTTGCACCCAGTGTGAAGCCGAAGGTTTTCGACGTATCACCTATTTCTTAGACCGCCCAGATGTTATGAGTGTTTATGAAGTGCGCATCACCGCTGATCAAAAATCGTATCCGGTCTTATTATCCAACGGTAATTTAATTGCCACTGAAACGTTAACGGATGGTCGTCACAGTGCCACTTGGCAGGACCCACATAAAAAGCCATGCTACTTATTTGCCTTGGTTGCTGGTGATTTAAAACATATTGAAGATACATTCACCACTATGTCAGGTGTGGATGTGACCTTGCGTATTTATGTTGAGCCGCAAAATATTGATAAGTGCGACTTTGCCATGGGTGCATTGAAACGTTCTATGAAGTGGGACGAAGACGTTTATGGTCGTGAATACGACTTAAGTATCTTTAATATTGTTGCTGTTGATGCGTTTAATATGGGGGCGATGGAGAATAAGAGCTTAAATATCTTTAATTCGTCCTGTGTTCTGGCAAATCCTAAAACCGCAACGGATTCCACGTTTCAGCGTATCGAAGCTATTGTGGCACATGAATATTTCCATAACTGGTCTGGTAATCGTGTTACCTGTCGTGATTGGTTTCAATTAAGCCTAAAAGAAGGGTTTACTGTATTTCGTGATTCTGAGTTTTCAGCGGATGTGGGCTCGCGTACGGTTAAGCGCATAGAAGATGTATCTTTACTGCGTACCGCTCAGTTCGCAGAAGATGCAGGCCCGATGTCCCATCCTATTTTACCTGCCTCGTTCATAGAAATTTCGAATTTCTACACACTGACAATTTATGAAAAGGGCGCTGAAGTTGTACGTATGATTCATAACATCTTAGGTGCTGATGATTTTAGAAAAGGCTCTGATTTATATTTTGATCGTCATGATGGACAAGCGGTGACCACAGAGCATTTTGTTAAAGCGATGGAAGATGCCAGTGGTAAAGATTTAAGCCAGTTTAGAAATTGGTATCACCAAGCGGGCACGCCTGAATTATGGGTGACGGATCATTTCGATGAACAAGCTAACACCTATGCGCTAACCATTAAGCAAACTTGTCGCGAAACACCTGAGACAAGTGTGAAAAAACCTTATCACATTCCGTTTGCAGTGGGCTTACTTGATGAAACGGGTAAGGACTATAACCTGATTTGTCATGATGAAGGGTTCAATGCACAATCCAGTGTTATCAATGTCACCCAAGCAGAGCAAACCTTTACGTTTGAAAATATTGCATCAAAACCGGTGCCGTCTTTATTGAGAGGTTTTAGTGCACCGGTAAAACTTCACTTTGATTACAGTTCTCAACAGTTGCAATTTTTAATGGCTAACGACAGTGATGGCTTTAATCGTTGGGATGCTGGGCAAACATTTGCGACGAAAATCATTTTAAATTTGGCGCAAGATGTATTAGCTGGGCGCGAACTGGTATTGGATGAAGGACTGGTTGATGTTTTTAAATTCCTTTTATCAGCACTGACAGACGACTTAGCGATGCAAGCGCAAATGTTAAGTTTGCCAAGCTTGGCTTACTTGATCGAACAGCAAGATCAAGCTCAGGTTCATGCACTTTACACTGCTCGCAGTTTTGTTAAACAAACATTAGCAGATCGATTGCACGCCCAATTTAATCACGTATACCAGCAATGCATGGATACGTCAGAGTATGAGCCAAGTCCACAGGCCATAGCAAAGCGCACATTGAAAAACTTATGTTTGCAGTATATGACGCAAACCCATCAGCATAATTATTCATTGGACGCCCAGCGTCAATTTGATCAAGCGGATAATATGACGGATCAGTTTGCAGCACTTGGTGCCTTGGTGAATAGCCAGCATCAAGATATGGCACAAACGGCTCTACAGCAGTTCTATCAGCAGTGGCAGCATGATGTGTTGGTTGTGAATATGTGGTTATCCTTACAGGCATCGAGTGACCATATCCAAGGGGTCGCTAGCGTGAATGAACTTTTAAGCCATGATGCGTTCGATATTAAGAATCCAAACAAGGTTCGTTCGGTGGTAGGCGTGTTTGCTGCCCAAAACTTGAGACATTTCCATGGAGAGGACGGAGCAGGCTATAACTGGCTATCAGATAGGATCATTGAACTGGATGCATTGAACCCACAGATCGCATCACGTTTATTGGGACCTTTGACAAAATGGAAGCGTATTGGGCAGCCAAATGGCACCCAAATGAAGCAGGCACTGGAAAAAATTGCTCAACGAAGCAATTTGTCGAAAGATGTCTATGAAGTTGTAACAAAAACTCTAGTAAGCTAGCAGTCGTTATGATTTTATAAAACCAGTGGCGTATTTGGTTGTACGTCGCTGGTTTATTTTATATGATTGGGCAATAACAAAAATAAAAGACTCTAACTGGTACTCCTGTACCGGTTATCCAGCAACAGCCATGACGCATTGTTTTTGGCTGGGGGAATAATAAAAAATGAAGAAATCAGGTCTACTTGTATCCACTTTTCTGTTGGCGTGTGGCTTATCTGCTGCGTCCCAAGCACAGGTTAGTCAGAAAGAAGCCGATAAATTACGTACTACTCTTACTCCATTAGGCGGTGAAAGGGCCGGCAATAGCGATGGCTCTATCCCAGAATGGCGTGGCGGTTCCGGGTAGTCGTTACTTTACACCGCAGGAACTTCGTCGCCGCGGTCGTTAATGTTTTTGAATGCAGTGTTCGTTAGTGAAGACTGCATGAATAGTTGAATCATTTTTTATATTTCAGATTGGAGATTTACTGATGCGAACACTGTTTTCAGTGGGCGCCGTGCTGAGATCTGCTGGGCGATTATTTTCGGCCAGTATCTTTGTAACGGCTTTAGGGTTAACGGCAACAACGGCACAAGCTCAATGGCAAGATCCGTTAGAAACGCCAGCTATGAGTACAACAAAAGCCCATGAATCTTTATTACTTGATATTACGGTAGTGGGTGAGCGTTTAGTGGCCGTTGGTGAGCGTGGCCATATTATTTTTAGTGATGATGACGGGCGTACATGGCGTCAAGCGAATGTTCCGGTGATTACAACGCTTACAGCGGTGTCTTTTGTTAATGAAAACACGGGTTGGGCAGTTGGTCATGATGCGGTTGTATTGAATACGCAAGATGGCGGTTCAACTTGGACGAAGCAGTTTGATGGTTTTAAAGCTAACGAGATGGTGCTTAATACTGCGAAGAAAACCAAAGCGTTTTACGAGAGTGAATTAAGTAAAGCCATGGTAATTGGTAGTGATGCTCGTATTTCTCTAGCAGAAGAAAATTTAGAAAATGCCACTTATGCGCTAGAAGATGCACAAATTGATTTCGAAGATAAGTCGACAAAACCTTTATTAGACCTTTGGTTTAAAAATGCAAACGAAGGTTTTGTTATTGGTGCTTATGGCATGATTTTTAAAACCTTAGATGGCGGTAAATCTTGGATGTCATGGTCAACCAATGTTGAGAACCCTGATCGCTTTCACCTAAATAGCATCACTAAAATTGATGACCAACGCCTAATGATGGTTGGTGAAGCTGGTATTATGCTTCGCAGTCAGGATGCAGGTGAAACGTGGACACAAATGATGAGCCCTTATGATGGTTCATTCTTTGGTGTCATGAACTTATCTAATGATGTTCAGTTGGCATTTGGTCTACGTGGTAATTTAGCTCGCTCTGATAACTTTGGTCTTAGCTGGCGTTTAGAAGATACCCATACACACCAAACACTCATGGGTGCAACGGATCACCTTGGTCGTATTGCCTATATCGTGGGTAATGGTGGTGCCTTCCTGAAGGGGATTGATTCAGGTCAGAAATGGGAAAGTCAAACTCGAAAAGGCCGTAGCAGTGCATCCGCTGTGGTTGAAACCGCTTCAGGTGACTTCGTAATGGTAGGCGAGAACGGTGTGGAAATTTTAGATAAGACCGGTGAGCGCCTATCGGTAGAGATTACGAGCATCGAGGGGTAAGTTATCATGAGTCAAAAAGATATGCCGAAAACAAAACCGGAACATTACATCATCACCCCGAGTGCGGAGCCGTTTCTTGAGAAGCTGCTATTTGCTCGTCGTGGTTTATTTTTAATTTTCTTAATTCTACTGACTGCGTTTCTTGCTTATAGCGCATCAAAAGTGGGTTTGGACTCTCGCTCTGAGAAATACATCCCCATTGAGCATCAATACATTAAAAATCATATGCGTCATGCCAATGACTTAAGCAGTGGTTTGAACAATATCAAGATTGTTGTTGCCAATAAAAACGGTGATATTTTCAATGCACAATACATGGAAACCCTGCGTCAGATTAATGATGAGGTTTTCTATATCAAAGGTGCTGACCGCTCTAAGCTAAAATCCATGTGGACGCCTAACGTTCGCTGGACAGAAGTGACAGAGCAAGGCTTCCAAGGTGGTCCAGTGATTCCTGCTACTTATGATGGCAGTGATGAAAGCATTGAACAATTACGTGAAAATATTTTACGTTCTGGTCAGGTTGGTCGCTTAGTTTCAAATGATTTCACCTCAACCATGATCGATGTGCCGCTATATGAAATGGACCCTGAAACAGGTGCGCCACTCAATCCTAAAGAGCTAGCTGCGACACTTGAAGAAAAAATCCGCGATAAGTTCTCAAGTGAAGATACATCTATTCATATCATCGGTTTCCCTAAGAAAATGGCCGATTTGATGGAAGGTGCGTTTAACGTTGGTTTATTCTTCCTAGGCGCTATTTTCATTACTTCTATCTTGCTTTACATGTATTCACGCTGCATCAAAGGCACGTTGATTCCAGTCTTGTGTTCTATTGTGGCAGTGGTATGGCAGCTTGGTTTACTCAACCTAATTGGTTTTGGTATCGACCCTTACTCTATGCTTGTGCCTTTCTTGGTATTTGCCATTGGTATCAGTCACGGTGTGCAAATTATTAACGGCATAGCCATTGAAGCCGGTAAAGGCGCTTCTCGTGAAATGGCTGCTCGTTTAGCATTCCGAGGTTTATATGTTCCTGGTATGTTGGCTCTATTATCAGATGCGATTGGTTTCTTAACCCTTTTATTTATCGACATCACTGTCATCAAAGAACTAGCAATAGCAGCGTCGATTGGTGTAGCGGTTATTATCATTACCAACCTTTTGTTGTTGCCTTTGTTAATGTCTTATGTGGGTATCAGCCGTTCTGGTGTGAATCACGCCATTAAAGTTGAGAAAGCAGAGCCTAAGCTTTGGAAATTCGTTGCCAACTTCACCCATAAAAAAGTAGCGGGTACCGCGATTATTGTTGCCGTGGTGCTTGCCATTGGTGGCGTGATTGGCAGTCAAGACTTGAAAATTGGTGACCTTGATAAAGGTGCTCCCGAACTTCGCCAAGACAGTCGTTACAACAAAGATAATGCATTTATCGTTGATAACTACTCAACCAGCTCTGACGTACTTGTGATAATGGCTGAGACGCCGCGTGAACAATGTGCAAGCTACGAAGCTCTGGATGCAATTGATCGCCTAATGTGGACCATGGAAAACGTTAAAGGTGTGCAGTCTGCCGTATCACTTGTTTCGGTTTCTAAGCTTGTATCCAAAGGTATGAACGAAGGTAACCTGAAATGGTCTGCACTTTCACGTAACCAGAATATCTTGAACTCAAGTATTCAACGTGCGCCAAGTGGCATGCTTAATCAAGATTGCTCCATGGTGCCTGTGATTATCTTCCTAAATGACCATAAAGCGGAAACCCTAGAGCGAGCTGTGAATACTGCAGCAGACTTTGCAAAAGGTTATGAAGATAACGCCGCTGTACAATTCAAACTTGCATCAGGTAATGCAGGTGTTGAAGCCGCCACTAACCAAGTGATCGCAGATGCACAAACATTGATGCTGATCTTTGTTTATATCGTTGTATCGGTATTGTGTTTCATCACGTTCCGTTCGATTCGTGCAATTATTTGTATCATCACACCATTGGCTTTGACCTCAATCCTATGCCAAGCGTTAATGGCACAAATGGGCATTGGTGTAAAAGTGGCAACCTTGCCAGTAATTGCGCTTGGCGTGGGTATTGGTGTTGACTACGGTATTTATATTTACAGTCGTTTAGAAGCCTTGCTGATTGAAGGTAAGAACTTACACGAAGCATTCTTCCAAACACTTAAAACCACGGGTAAGGCTGTTAGCTTTACTGGTTTAACGCTTGCCATTGGTGTGGGGACTTGGATTTGGTCGCCAATTAAATTCCAAGCAGACATGGGTATATTGTTAACCTTCATGTTCCTATGGAATATGTTTGGTGCCTTGTTGTTGTTACCTGCTCTGTCGCGCTTTGTATTGAAGCCAGAGAGTATTATTGCCAAGCATAAGGCAAAGCACGGAGAGTCACATCCGGCTGAAACCTTGTAATCGGTCACGAGCCATAAAGAAACCGCGCTAGTCGCGGTTTTTTTATGGGAGTACACTTGGCCGTATTTACGTTATAAATCGAGAAATCATGCTGTTAGAGATAGTGTTTGAACATGCCGACTGGCTAGTGGT
>Ga0115007_10001946_pt1 | contig 13032 bp, 17 predicted proteins | sample ArcOceMetagenome_2_FD_87166 | JGI IMG/M metagenome (GOLD analysis project Ga0115007, IMG submission 87166) | Marine eukaryotic phytoplankton communities from Arctic Ocean - Arctic Ocean ARC135M Metagenome | ecosystem: Environmental > Aquatic > Marine > Oceanic | place: Arctic Ocean | collected... | reverse complement strand
TATAGCAGTGATATTGTAAACAATCAATTGTCTATAAAAAATTCTAAAAATCTAGAAAAAGAGAATTATATTAAAACTGCGGGAAAGACAGCTTTGTTATTAGTTGTAAATAGAGGATATGGGAAAGGTGATTATAAGTTTAGTTATTGTTTGATTGATACAGATAACCCTTATTTGATTGAAAATCATTTGATATGTATAAAATACAAGGGAGATATAACAAAACAAGAATTACGTAAAAAATACGAAACTATTATTAAATCATTAAAAAATGAAAAAACAAAAAAGTTCATTAACTTGTATTTTGGTAATAATGCTATAAATACTACAGAGTTATGTGAAATTCTTCCTATATATCAGTAGAATCTACTTTTAGTGCCCAATCAATAATTTTTTTTTCTATATTTTCACGTTGTGGATGTAGAAAATAGTCATTGCTACAAGTTAAATGTCTACATCGTTGGTCATACATTGCTCTTGTATAAAATATAAATCCTCTTTCAAATGGGTCGTTTTCTGTTTTTTGTTCATTCATATTAAATTCTTCATCTATTTTTTTATGTTTTTCAAAGAGGTTTAATAGCCTTTCTCTTTTTTCCTTTGTAATTATATCTTTTCCTTGAAATATAGTTGTTTTATTATGCTTTTCACTTGTAAATACATACAAACATTCTAATTTGGGTAATCCTCCATTATAGGTAGGTTTTGTATCTTTAGATGATTTGTCCTCCCACGGCAATAATATATTTTTATATTTAATAATTTTATCAGGAGTTTTCTGACTACCAAATGGCTGACTAATAACTGAATTATTGGGTATATTACTCGCCTTTTCCCAATTTTGTAAAGAATGGTTTTTCCAAAATTCAACACTGTTAAATTTAATATCATTATTTGAAACTTCTTTAAAACCCTCTCCAATTAAAATATTTTTTGTAAATAATTCATGAGAACCTCCTTTATTATTAATATAGGGAGAATTAAGTATTTTTTTTAATGCTGAAGAGAACATTGTTATTACAATTATTTAATAATTATATAAATAAATATTTCAATTTTAATATATAATGTATTTAATTCTGCGTAATCATAAATGGAAGATTTTCATGATGTTTTGTTTGTTATATTTAAAAAAACATTATAAGTATACTTTATTCTATTTTTATTCAAAGACAAATAAAGGAAAAAAAATGATAGGAGATAAAACTGAGATGGCTAAGAATATTATACAAAAAAAGTTATTCAGAACAACCTTTGCCCACACTATTAATAAAATACCTTCTACCGGAATAACTCAAAAATATATGAGTGAAATTTTAATGGATAGAAAAAATAATTTAATTACTAGAGTATCGGGGTGTTTGTACATATGTGATACTGAACTTGAAAATAAAATAAAGGAGATAAATAATAAATATTTGTTTTCTAATCCTCTTCATCCCGATATTTATCCAGATTTAATAAAAATGGAATCTGAAGTAATTCAAATGGTTGGAAGATTATTTGATATGCCCCAAGAAGGTGGTGGTAACATTACAACTGGCGGGACTGAAAGTACAATATTAGCATTAAAAGCATATAAGAAAATGTATAAAAGTAAAAATTGGTTTAATATTTTTAAACCCGAGGTTTTATGTACACGTACTGTTCACGCGGCTGTAAATAAAGCTTGTGAATTACTAGATCTAAAAATGGTATATGTAGATCTGGATGAAAATCATATAATGGATTTAAGTGATTTATATTGGAAAATAAGTGAAAGAACTTGTGTTATAATTGGGTCGGCTCCTTGTTTTTCATATGGTTTAATGGACCCGATAATACAAATAGGTGAAATAGCTAATTATCATAAAGTGCCATTTCATGTAGACGCTTGTCTAGGTGGTTTTATTACACAATACGATGCGCATCTAAAAATTTCATTTGAAGATAATATTCAATCTATTTCTGTAGATCCTCATAAATATGGATTAACACCAAAAGGTTCATCTATATTATTATGGAAAGATAGGTCTATGAAAAAACATCAGTATTTTATAGCAGAAGATTGGACTGGAGGATTATATGCTAGTGTATCTTTACCTGGAAGTAGAGTAGGGTCACAAATAGCTACTACTTGGGCAACCTTATTATATAACGGTAATTATAAATATTCTGAAATGTCTTCTAAAATAAAAAACAGTACAATAGATTTTTCTGAACAGTTGCGGGAAGTAGATAATTTTCAAGTAATTGGTTGGCCAAATGTTAACGTTGTTGCGTTTTATAATAATAAATACTCGATTGGTCAATTGAGTAAATATTTAAAAAGACAAAATTGGAATATTAACATATTACAAAATCCAATATGTCTTCATATTTGTATAACTCCCAAAAACATACAATATATAGATCTATTACTTAGTGCTCTAAAGAACTTTAATAAGGAACCAGTAGAAGAAAATAACGACGATGATATAACAGCAATATATGGAATGTCGGCAGAAATTCCAGACAAAAGTATAATAATAAATTTAGTAAATTATTACTTGGATATGACAACAAATATTTAAATATAATGCTATATTAATGAAATTATACATATTACTATTACTATTAATATTAATATTTTTATTACAAAGTTTTAAAGTTGTGGAATATTTTACAGATAATAAAAGTAAAATACATAAAAATATGAAAAAAACATTTCAATCAATGGAAGAATTGTTATTGAAATCGACACCATCTTCAAGTAAAAAAAAAGTATTTAGAACTTGTTATCCAACAGGTAGCGATGATGTAGAAAAATGTTTTAATGAATTACCACAGGGTAAAGCAGATGGAGTATATATTACATCTGTTAAAGTGGGTAGTAAGTTTTGTCCTTGGGATAATGGGGGAGATCCGGATTATTGGACAAAAATGAAGGAGCAAAAAAAGAAGACGGGTATGGAAGTGTGGGGAATAGTAAACCGTGCTAAAGGGGACGAATTACCTGATTGGAAAAATGCTGTAAATTGTATGTGTTTAGATGGTAAATGTAATGATGATCGTAAAGATTTATTTAGTGGATTATTATTAGATATAGAAGGAAAGGATATGGATAAAGTAAAATGTGATAGTATTAGTGATTTAAGTGCTTTGGGTATACCGACAGCTTCTGTTGTTGGTAATGGAACGTGTTCTAATTATAATAATCCCAATGGACATTCATATATATCAATGTGTTATGATGGAGAAATTTGTAAAAAACACGATAAATGTTTAAAAAATATCAAAGGAGTAAATATTGATAAATATATGTATTCTACAAGTCAGTGGCCGTCAGAAACATTATGTACTCCTTATGATATATTCCACCCTAAAGTTTAAAAATATTAGTTAAAAATTAATATTTTTTTATAAAAATTACTTACATGCGTGGGAAGCCAACAAGATTAGCGCCAATACCAAAACCAGCACCAGATCGAGCTGAGACAGCCATAGATGGGACATATGTATCAAGGATTGAAAAGGTAGCAGCAGCGGTTAAAGCAATAAGTGCTACTTCATCAAGATTAAGTGATTTCTTTGGGATTGCGTATGCGGCAAGAGCAACCATAATACCTTCGACGAGATATTTAACAGCTCTGCGGACAAGTTCTCCTAAATCTAACATTTGTGCTAATTTTTGAAGCATTTATAATAAATAATAAGAAAAAAATATATAATTAAAATTAATACTTAAAAATGTTTATATATAAGAATTTATAATGAGCGGAAGAAAAAATAGTGTCAGTTATCAAAAGAATAATGATGGAACATTAAACCCTAAATACGTCGATCTATTGGAAGAAGATAAACCAGTTTCTGGTCAAAAATTTGTTTGTGTAAGTTTTGTTAGTCCTGAAAATATATTAGTTCAAAAAAATCACTATTTATTTCAAGAGTTCCTAAAACATTATGATTTTTCAAAAAGCACTGAGAAGTTTACTCAGTTTTTAAATTTTATAGCATTTAAACATAATATGGAATTTGATGATTTGATGAAAGATTTTCAAGATTATGTTAAAGGAGAGGGAGATAGTTTTGATAAAAATCATGTATCCGATGAATATAAAAACTTTTTAGATGCTAATGAAGACAGGTTATCAGATGAATTTAATAAAGTTCATGATTTTCAAACAAGTGTTCGTGGGTTGAAAATTCGAGGAACTTATAGCACTCAGGAAGAAGCTGAATTAAGATGTAAATTATTGCGTGATGTAGACCCAAATCATAATGTGTATGTTGGTCCAGTTGGTATGTGGATGCCCTGGGAACCCGAAGCTTACAAAACAGGTCGCGTAGAATATTTGGAAGACGAACTTAATCAATTAATGAATGAGAAAAATAAAAATGAGGCGGATGCTAAACAACAGTTTGAGAAAAGAGTGGTGGAAGCAAAAAGAAATGCTATTGCTGAAAATAAGAAATTGGCACGAGAAACTGGTAATAAACTTACACAAAATGTTGATAAAGATGGTAATCTTATTGGTGTTAATAATACTATTGAAAAATCATTGGAGGATAACAAGGAAGTTAGTTCTGCCGATATTCGTAAAGAACTGTTTGAAGGTGGTAATATTGAAAGGGGAGGCGCTGTTCGTGATGCTATTGATAGAGGATTATTAAATAGTGGTGCGAATGAAACTTCCTTAAATAATGTTAATATTTCCATTAATGAAAAAATCGATAATGACGAAACTACTGAAAATTGATTAAGTTTTAAATAAAATAATTTGTATTAATTAAATTCAAATTATTATAATATGGAAAGTAAAAACATAACTAAAGTCCCAAAAAAGAAGAAGAAAAGATGTCGATGTAAATTAGACGGTGAAAATATATGTAAAAAAAAACTAACACTTGTTGATCTTTGTATTGTATGCAACTGTGGAAAATCATTTTGTCCTTTACACAGAGTTCCTGAGAAACACGATTGTAAAATAACACAAATATTAGCCCTAAAAAAAAGAGAAGAACAATTAAATAATGTATTGGGTGGAGGCACATTTAAACAAATAGAAATTATTTAATTGCTAATTTAATATTTTTAGAAAAAAATTGTTTTTTCCAAGTAAATAGCTGATTACATGTAGGACATGATATTTTTTTTTCAAACCACGCTAAAATACAACTATAATGATAACAATGTCCACAAGGCAATAATAAACTATTATTTATTGTATTGTCCAAACATATCATACATTCCATATTATTAAAGTCGTTTCCATTATTTTCAACAATTATTGGATATACTTTTCTTCTTCCAAACCAAGACATATATAAAGTGTATTAATATATTATAATAAATAATACTATAATGTCTTGTCCGGTAATTAATATAGATAGTATCTTGATTACAAATGTTTTTAATAAAATATCCCCAAAAATATTATCTCCTGAAAAAAACTCAAATTTTTGTTCAAATAATCCAAAAGAAACAGGAGTTATTTTATTAAATTTGCGTAATTTATATAAATTTAGTATTGAAGAAATATCAAATAAATTAACTATATCAAGTGAAGAATATAGAAACCTAGAAAAGGGTTATACAAATCCTTCGAAAGATCTATCAAAAAGATTATATCAATTATTTGAAATAGTTTAATAAAAAATAATTTGGAGAGAAAAATGTTTACTAACGCTTGTAAAATATAATATTTATCTATAATATAATGGTACGTCCAGGAATGAAAAGATTAATTAGCTCTCAAAGGGTCAAGGTTCAACCAAATAAGACGGGGACATCAAAAATACTTGGTATGTCCTTTAACAATATGAATGGTATATTGTATAATCAAAAAGCAGATAATAGATATAATAATGAAGACCAAACAAATGAATATAATAATGCATATACCCCAGAACAAAAGACACTCGACCTTCAAAGAACGTGTGATTGTAATAAAAAATTATAACAATAATTTAATTATTTTAATTCAGTAATATATATGTATCTCATTAGATATCTTTTAGGTTTAATATTATCAATTATATATTCTTTTTTTATTCTACCTAAAAAAGAAGGAGGAGAACCGACTATAAACCCAACAATTTATCCTATTATTTGGCGAGGTATGGTAATAATACCTATTAATTCAAAAAAAGCTATTCATATACATCATTATGTGATTAATGCATTTATTTGCCTGCTTTCTTTTTTTTACGATATCCCAAAAGTGATTTTAGGATTTTCCATAGGATTGTTTATTCAAGGATTGCTTTATAAGGATCGTATGAAATTTATTTGTGATAATCCTTGGTCAACTAAAAGTTAATTTGTAATTGACGAAATATTGACGCATATGAAATAATTATAGTTATCATTCTATAATTATCTTAATAGTAAAATTGTATTAAATTGTCTGTATTCACCTGGTAACGTGTTAGACAATATCATTGATTATATTTGTAAGATTAATAATATAAATATCAATAATTTATATTATCCAAGTAATTTTCTAACATTTTTCTCTCCAAATTTTTACAAAACAAACTTTAAACAATAAAAATCACAATTACCATTTGGATTTTTTAACATTAATAGAAGGTCCTCTTCTTCCAGCCTTTGGGTCAAATTGATTATCGTCTTCATCATCAGAACCAATATCTTTGCTCATTTCCCAAAATTCCTTAGAACCTAATTTAAAATCTCCATGTCCACTGGCTTTATACCAGAAAACTTGATCTTCGAGTTTATTTGATTTAGCATTATTTGCTACAACAAGACATTCATAATTTTCGGTGCATTGGTCCATAACTTGACAAAAACTTTCAAAAGTGGGAAACATACCTGCAAAATTTTCATAAATCCTTTTTCTATTAGCAATATATGGTTCGCGAAGAATAAAGGTATAATCAATATTGGTTCTTAAATTAGGCGGAACTCCTAAAGGGTATTGCATAGTAATTACAAGCATAAGTTTCCAATGACGACCATTCATGAATAATAATCTCATTAGTTTATCACGAGCCCATGTATTATCATATAAACAATCATCTAATATAACAAAGGTTCTTGGGTCAATAGTAGAACGACCATAAGCTTCAGTTTCTTTTTTTAATTGTCTAACAACCATTTTTTGTCTTTTTAATATATTTTCAATAATAGCACTATTGTATTCGTCGTGTATAAAAAGTTTGGGTACCATAGCACCATAAAATCCATTACCAGCTTCAGTCCCTGATATAACAGTTCCAATGGGAATATCTTGATGATAATACAATAAATCTCTTACCAAGAAACTTTTACCTGTATCACGTCTTCCAATTAATACGATAACGGGTCCTTGATTTAAATTTGGTTTAAATGTGATTTTTTTCATATCAAACTTTTTTAGTTCTAAATTCATTATAATAATGAACTACTAATTTTTTGAATATAATAACGCAATAATTAGTTTAAAACTACAAAAAATATTATACACATGAATTAATGTTCAGTATTTATTATAATAAAAATAATAACTCAGCCCTTTTTAAACATTTAGAGAAAAACGATTTTCAAAATGTCCAGAATTATGTCCCATTGTATGATAATTATTTTAATTTAGATGAAAAAAACTATAATTCGATTAACTTAAATCACAAAAACAGAATAAATTCGATTGTTAAACAATATACAAATAATAGTTTTAATGTTACGTGTCTAGATAATAGTAACAATAAAATAAAAGTTGATTCATTTTTTAAATTTAGTCCATTATTAGACCCTGTAAAATTTATGGTTGGTAAATATAAAAATATAACAAAGGAAAAACTAACATCATTGCCTCAATTATATAATAATAAAAATAGTATTCACGCAAAAGTGATGGATCAAAATAATTCAGCATATGTAGATAGTTTTTTCTCATATTTGACAAGTCAGTTATATAACAATTGTGGATTTACACATGGTTTAGATTTTTATGGTTCTTTTTTAGGTATTAAGAATGAATTAAAGTTAAATGTTTATGATGATTTAGAATATTTATTTGATTCAGATTTTTTTCACAAACAAAAAAATAAATTATTTGATATGGATGATGTGGATGAAGAAAGACTATTAGAAGGAGATACAAGAAATTATAGAAAAAAGATTGTATTAGAAAACGAAGAAGTAAATTTAGATATCGAGTCAATTGATGATTATTTAGAAAAGTGTGATATGTTTGAACTAACACAACAAAATTTAGAAAAACATAATAATGAACTAAAAGAAGAATATAGTGTAATAAACCAAGAAGATGAGGAAAAGAAAGACGACGAAAATAATAAAAGCGAAAAACGGACTAATTCAACTTGTTCATCGCGAACAAGTAATACGTCAAATGAAGAGGATGACGAAGATGACGAAGATGACGAAGAAGATAGCATTGAAAGTTGTGAAAATTCACAAATTAGCGAATATTCAAGTTTATCAGAGGAAAATATATATGCCTTGATTAAGAATTTTCCAGTTCAAATCATTTGTCTTGAAAAAATGGACAATACACTTGATTATTTATTAAACGATGATGAAGACAGTGAAAACAATAATGGTAAAAATTTAAATAAAAATGAGTGGGCGTCATGTTTATTTCAAATAATAATGACTCTAATTACATATCAAAAAATTTTCGACTTTACACATAATGATTTGCACACAAATAATATAATGTATAAGAGAACTGAAAGAAAATTTATTAATTACAAATACAAAAATGTTTATTACAGGGTTCCTACTTATGGTAAAATTTACAAAATAATTGATTTTGGTAGAGCAATATATAGTTTTAATGGAAAAACTATTTGTAGCGATAGTTATCACCCAAAAGGCGACGCGGCTACACAATATAATTTTGAGCCATATTTTAATGAAAATAAACCACGATTGAAGCCTAATAAAAGTTTCGATTTATGTAGATTAGCTTGTTCATTATATGATTTTTTTGTGGATGATATTGAAAATGAAAAAAAAATTAAAAATCCAATAGCAAAATTAATTATAAAATGGACAAAAGACGATAAAAACCGAAATATATTGTATAAAAATAACGGCGAAGAACGTTATCCGGATTTTAAATTATACAAAATGATTGTGCGTACAGTGCATAATCACATTCCTGAAGAGCAATTAACAAATCCTATTTTTTCAAAATATAAATCTTCAAAAAAGAAAATTAAAAAGGGAAAAATAATTAATATTGATAATATGGAAACAATGGCTTAACTTTTATATTTACAACAATCCAAACAAATTTCCCCACCATTTTTATCTAAGATAACCACTTCATTTTTATATTTTTTACAATTAAAACATTCTATATAACTAATTTTATCAAAAATACCTGGATAGGTATCTTGTGTTCCGAACATCCCAAATATAATTGATATAATAATATTACAAATTTTATTTTTTGTAATATTTTCTTCATCTACAGAATAATAATAACCCTTTAATGCTCCTTTTATAGAAGAAGTAGCTATTTGAGCATTATCTAAACACCAATATTTATATTTGTTTTCAGTCATGTATAAACAAGATTTATTCATAAATTCTATAAAATTGTATATAAATATATGGTCGTCATTCAACCAATCCATATTTTCTTTTAATTCGTGGAAAATATCTTCGTTATCAAATTGTTTTTCTATAAATTTTTTTAAGTTTACCTGAAATATATTCATTTTTTTCATCCAATCATGTAAACTTTTATATTTTATAACAGGTTTTAATTGTCCGTCTTTACATAATTTTATGTTATCTAACCAATCCTTATCATATAATATTCTACAAGTAAGTGCTAATTTTTCCATTATATTAATATAAATAATGTATTTAAATTATTTATATTAATATTAAAACCCGGGGTCATTTGTAAAAACTTCAGGTAATGAAGACGTGATATTATTTTCGCCTATTTGTGAAATCACGAAATTTCCAAGTATTACGCTTAAATAAACTAAAACAGTATCTCGAACTAAAATTTTCAAGGGTTTATTTTCTTTTAAAACAAATCGCATTTCAATAAATTTAAACAATAAGTAACTAACTGAAACAGCTAAACCGGCAATCATAGAATTAGTCATTTATATAATTTTTCATTAATAATTATATAAAAATACGCATTATGCTAATACTTCAATATCATCTAAAATAGGGTCAGGTGTTAAATCAAGTTTTGTATTTAAATCATGAACATCAAGGCTATCTAAATTAAGTTTGGCATCATCAAAAATTTTAATACTATCACCTTCATCATCATCGTCGTATTCTGCCTCTTCGTCCTTGCGCTTTTGATTTTGTTCATTACTAATTTTTTCTAAACGTTCTACATTTTTGGGGGCCTTAATTTCGCTTGATTTATTTGTTCCCATGTCTAACACACTATCCATATCATTAAATGTTAATTTTCCAGGGGTATTATCTAATTTAGGTTCTGTAGATAATTCTTCTATGTTTCCAATAGTAGATGTATCAGAGACCGGTTTAAATTTCTCAATAGCTTCATCCTTTTCAGTTTTAATAGTTAATTTAATATTATGTTCTGTTGAACCAGAGTTTTCACTTACCGTTTCTAATGTATTTGTTGATTCGCTAGTTGAAGTTGTTTCACTATTTTTAACAATGTCTGGTTTATCTGTCTTACTTACATTAATTTCTGGTTTTTCTTTTTTATTAGCTTTATCAATTAATTCTTGTGTACTGGTTTCTTCCATTTGTTTCGCAACAGCTTCTTCTACATTTTTCTCCAATGTTTCTTCAATTACTTCTTCATCTACAGTTTCATCAATATAAGCACGTAAAATACTTTCAACCGGCATACTATCTCTAATAACTCCTAAAATACATTCGTGTGAAATAAGTTCACATTCTCTCATATTTTTTTGATGTTGTAACGCAGCAATTTGTGTTTCAAATAAATATACATTTGAATATAATTTTCTTGCGAATGAAATATAACATTTATGAATAAATATATTTAGTTTTGGAATATCTAAATCAATCTTCTTCTGTTTTTGAGATACACGAATAGAAGTAAGAATTTTCAATTGTGTAATATGAACACAGGTTAACAAGTCTTCTAAATAGGGACAATTAGAAGCCTCGACTATTCTTTTTGTTTCCTCGGTAACAATAGTATCATTCCACTTTGGAACTCGTGAAAGAAAATTTTGAAAAGTCATTAAATATTTTTCATTTTCATCATTATCTTTACATAAATTTACTGCTTCGTTAAAAATAGATTTAATACCTTGAATGATCAACGGGGTTAAAGTACTAACCAATCTAGAAGAATATTCACTTTTTGCCTCAGACAACACGTTTACATTATAATCGTCCATTTACATTTCTAATATATTTTCTAAATTTAACTTTTTCCGCAAAAAGAATAAATTTAAAATTGTTAACATTAATAGTTGCTCATCTCTAAACTGAGAACGTATCTTATCAAAATAAATCAAATATAAATACTTATTTTTCTTCTTAAATGAAGGTCCTTCTAATGTTTTTATAATATCTATACTATTAAAAGATTTTTCGTATAATATTCCTGTTAAAGTAATACATGATTTTATGTCCTTAAAATTCTTTTTTGTTTCTAATTTTTTTCTTAACCATTTTTTTCTCTTTAAAATAAAATCATTATTGCTTAAATGCTGTTTAAAATTTTCATGTAGACTTATATTTTTTTTATTTATATTGGGAATAGGTATATATATATTACAAAATCGTGATAAAATTGGCTTAAGTAACCTATTTACATTATTAACTAAAATAAAAAAACGCGTTGTATGTGAAAACTGCTCTATACATCGTCTTAATGCAGATTGAGCATCAATAGTTAATTGGTCTGCGTTAAATAATACAATACTTTTAAACAAATTATTATTTTTGTTATGTATATTTGTTTTCGCAAAGAATTTTAATTCATCTCTAATAAAACGTATACCTTTACTATGAGCACAATTTACATGCATAACATATTGGTTTAATTTTTGTTTATCATTTTGATATATATCAGTTATAAATCCATTTAAAATATTTCTTTTTCCACTTCCGGATGGACCATGAAATATAATATGAGGGATTTTATTTTCTTTTATGAAAAAATTTAATTTATTATGAATGTTTTCATGTATAGCCAAAGACATATAATAATTATAATTGAATTATCTCTAACTATAATTATTAGAAATTTATTTATCTTCTACTTTTTGTTCTTTTTCTTCTCTTTCTTCCTCCACGTCTTTTTTTAAGACTTCTTCTCCTTTTTCTTGTCTTTTTTCCTCCTTTTCTCCTTCTTTTACTTGTCTTTTTTCCTCTCTTTCTATTGCGTTTTCTTGTTTTATTTCCACCTCCCTCATATGTGTCGCGAATTAAAACTCTCCATTTTGTTTTATCTTGTAAAAATTCTAAAAATTTGTCTTTTGCTTTCCAAATATAAGAATGATACACATTTATAACATTATTAAAATACTCTTGAATATTGTATGTACGAGTCCTAGTGCATTTTTTTGAATACGTTGATGTCTTATCACATAAAGAACCTGGAAAGGCCAATGCTACTCTGTTTTTTTCATCTATTGAATTAGCCAATGTCTTTAATTCAGTGTATCTAGTAGTCCTGTGAAATTCTAATTCATTATATTTACCATTTTGAACAATCATTGTTAAAGACCCATCGCCAGAACGCGTGTCCTTTTTCGTCAATTGAACAATTATTTCTAATAGTCCAAAATCATTTTGTGTAATATTATTAGGAATTGGAGTAACAATTCCTTTCTCCGATGCTACTTCCAATATATGTGAGGCGTCCCCCAAGTTCATTGTAACACCACTTTCACTATCATCTGTTCCTTGTCGTAGTAGCGACATTATATATATTATAATTATATTATATATGCGTTCATTAAAAATTTCATTATATGAAACAGTTTATTTAATATTTATGTTTTTGTTTTTCAAGACCACTATAGATTTTAATGTATTACATAGTCCAACCGGTTGGTGGTTCGAACATTTAGTAGGAGATCAGGTCGGATTACGTATTTGTCCCTTTG
>Ga0115007_10001945_pt1 | contig 13037 bp, 7 predicted proteins | sample ArcOceMetagenome_2_FD_87166 | JGI IMG/M metagenome (GOLD analysis project Ga0115007, IMG submission 87166) | Marine eukaryotic phytoplankton communities from Arctic Ocean - Arctic Ocean ARC135M Metagenome | ecosystem: Environmental > Aquatic > Marine > Oceanic | place: Arctic Ocean | collected... | reverse complement strand
TGTTGGCGTGGTTTTGCAGTGCAACAACTACGAGGTGATTGACCTCGGCGTGATGGTGTCTGCTGAAAAGATTCTCACCACTGCCCGTGAGCAGAACGTCGACATTATTGGTCTCTCTGGTCTTATTACCCCCTCTCTCGATGAGATGGTAACCCTGGCAAAAGAAATGCAGCGCCAGGACTTTACTGTGCCACTGATGATTGGTGGTGCTACTACGTCCAAGGCGCACACCGCGGTCAAAATTGCCCCGAGCTACGAGAACAATCAGACCATTTATGTTTCTGATGCCTCACGTGCTGTGGGTGTTGCCAGTAAGCTTATTAGCAAAGAGCATCGCAATGCCTTTATTGCCGACATCCGTCGCGACTATGACGCAGTAAGGCTGCGCACGGCCAACAGAACCCCAAGGGGAACTCTGTATGCCTATTCCGATGCCATTAAACAGAAGCCGCAACTTAACTGGCGCGACTATCAGCCAGAGATACCCAACACATTGGGTGTCACTGTGCTCGACGATTATCCACTAGAAACACTGGTGCCCTACATAGATTGGACGCCGTTTTTTATTACCTGGGATCTGATTGGCAAGTACCCCAAGATTTTCGATGATGAAGTAGTGGGTGAAGCGGCACAGAGTCTGTTTGCAGATGCCCAAGCCCTACTAAAAGATATTATCGATAATAAGCGCCTAACCGCGCGGGCAGTGCTTGGTCTGTTCCCGGCCAACACCGTTAAGCATGACGATATTGAAGTCTATACACAGGATGGCAGCGAAACCCTCGCCACCCTGCACCAGATTCGTCAGCAGATTCAAAAGCCCGGTGCCAGCGAAGAGCTCGCCTCATTGGCGGACTTTATTGCGCCTAAAGAAACAGGCTTAACCGACTACATAGGTGCCTTTGCCGTCACCACAGGCATTGGCGCAGATGAATTAGCGGCTGAGTATGAAGCCCAGCTGGACGACTACAATGCCATTATGGTCAAGGCTCTAGCTGACCGTTTAGCCGAAGCCTTTGCCGAGCACCTCCACCATCGCGTGCGCACTGAGCACTGGGGTTATGCCGCCGACGAAACCCTAGACAATGAATCCTTAATCAAAGAAAAATATCGCGGTATTCGTCCGGCACCTGGTTACCCAGCCTGCCCAGACCATACAGAGAAAGGCTCGCTGTTTAAGCTACTTAATGTCACCGAGAATATTGGTTTAGAACTCACCTCAAGCTATGCCATGACGCCTGCAGCGGCAGTGAGTGGCTGGTACTTTGGTCACCCGGATGCGAAGTATTTTAATACCGGGAAAATTGCACCAGATCAGGTAGAATCTCTGGCCCAACGCAAAGGCTTATCGATACCCGATCTTGAGCGCTGGTTAACGCCAATTCTTAATGATTAAACAGGGCTCTTTAGAAGAAACTAAATAGAAGGAACCAGCTAGAAGTGACTGACGAGAACAAACAAAAAAGACCTGGTTTAGGTTCAGTAGTAAAAAGTGTTTTGGCGGCCGGTATTGGTGTTCAAAGCGACAAGAACCGAAAAGACGATTTTGAAAACGGTAACCCGCTGGTATTTATTATTGCTGGGTCTGTCGGTACTTTTTTGTTTATTGCCACCATCGCAACGATCGTGGGATTTGTATTAAGCAATAACGGCTAGCCCAGACAGTCATGCCGGCTTCACCTTTTTATTCGACCTCTCTCTGTCATATCGACTGTAAGGAGAAATCTCTAGATCCCTCGTCGCTTCGCTCTGGAGGGATGACAATTTAAGAGGCTCTGGCGGGATGAAAAGTTAAAGGGTTGAGCTCGACTGATAATTTAAAATGTTCTGGCGGAGTAACAAGCTAAATACATTCACAGAGTAAAGGAAACCAGAATCGTGAAAATAAAAAAAGGGGCTGCATTTCTGCAGCCCCTTTTTTGTACTTCTTTTTAACACACTAAACTCTCAGAGTTTAGAAGCTGTACTTAGCTTGCAGTGCAACATTCATCGGACGGTTGACAAAAGCGTAGTAAGAGTTACCCGCACCGCCAGTCAAGGTTCCACCCAGTGGCGTGTTGCCACCAAAGTTGATTACTGTCTCATCAGTAAGGTTACGACCTAACAGAGCCACTTCCCAATTACCCTCAACATCACTGATAGCAACACGCGCACTCACCTGAGTGGTAGCGTCTTGCTTAGTCCGTGGATCGAGGTTTGAGGCATAGAGGTAGTCATCCATATAGACTAGGTCAACCGATGCGTTAAGCACCATACCTTCGCCTACATCACCCATCCAAGCGGCACCGATATTGCCCTGAAGTTCTGGTGTGTACTCTTTACGCTGACCGCCCACATCACAGAGTCCAGCAAAATCAGCTGAGTCGGACGTCTGACCAAAGTAGCACTGTGAGTTAGGGAACTTGTCATAGTTAAAGTCTAGGTACGCTGCAGAACCAGTCAGTGTGACGTTGTCTGAAATAGCCCAACGGCCATCAGCTTCCAGCCCCTGTACCGTCGCTTCACCAGCATTGGTGACGTTAAAGCCAAGAGTTCCGTCAAACTGAGAAACCTGCAGATCGCTGTACTCGGTCATATACAGAGCAATATTAAGTTCTGCAGCGCCATCGGCAAGAGACATCTTTGCACCCAGTTCAATACTGGTCGCCTCTTCGCGATCGAATTCCCAGCTACCGGTAATAGCGTTTCCACTAATCGGGTTGCCAGCATTAGTAACAGCTACATCTGGATGGCCATTAGAGCGCGCATCAAAACCGCCAGATTTAAAGCCTTTGGTCCAAGTCAGGTAAGTCATAGTGTCTTCGTTGGCATCCCACTCGACAGTCACTACTGGCGTAAATGAGCTGTCATCTAGCTTGCCAACAATTGTGTCGTAAGGCTCTATCGCAAAAATACCCCAAAGCGCGTTATAGGCGCCGGAAACGGCATCAGCAGTAACCGCTGGCTGGTATAAGCCACCAAAGGCTGGAACCGCTTTGTGCTGCTGAGTGCGGTCTGCATCTTTGGTTTCTTTAGTATAACGTCCACCAACAGTCACTCGCAGATCGTCGGTCAATGTATAGCTGCCCTGAGCAAATACAGCCCAAAGATCGCCTTCCTGATTAAAGCTACGGTCAGTAGAGGCACCAGGTGCAAAAGGTGCTAGCGCCGGAGCAAGACCAGCCAGTACATCACCAATTAATGTTGGCGCAGGTAGGCTAATCTGGTCTTTGTAGTTCAGCTCTGTCGACTGAAAGAAAACTCCACCGATATAGTCGAAGTCACCGCCGAGGTCTGAGGTAAAACGGAATTCCTGACTAAACTGCTCGTACTCTTCTTGACGTGCTGCGTCAAAAATAGCGGCACCAGAAAAGTCACAGTCACAGTTTTCATCGAATTCATATTCAACAAAACCCGTTACAGACGTCAGCGAGAAGCCTTCCATGTCCCAGTCGACAGTTAAGGTTACATCACTGACTTCGTTGTCGCTAAAGTGACCGTTGTTGTCGGCACTGTAGTTGAGCCCAGATTCAACCGGAGAGGCAACAGCGTCTGAAGTAGCCACGAAACTATTCAGCACGGAGATATGATCTGGCGTACCAATACTGTTATAGACTTCCATATTACGACCAACAGTATCGAAGGTTGAGCGCGATACTTTCAAATTGGCAGTAACATCGTCATTGACATCCCAACGCAGCGATGCACGAATAACCTGCTCTTCTTCGTTTTGCTCGTCCTGACCAGAGACAGTGTTAAACACATAGCCGTCCAGAGAGCGATCGAGAATGGCGATACGGCCACTAACGTTTTCGCTGAGTGGACCAGACAACGTTACACGTAGATCTTGCTCGCCGTGATCTGGCTCATACAATGCTGTTACCGAACCTTCGAAGTCGTCGGTAGGCTTGGCACTGATCTGGCTAACTGCGCCAGCAATGCTATTCTTACCAAACAAAATACCCTGTGGACCACGAAGTATTTCTACACGCTCCATGTCAATCATCGGGATTCGAGCTAGCTGATCGCGACCGTAGAAAATACCGTCGTTGTAGATACCCACAGACTGTTCAAAGCCAGGGTTAATACCAGAACTGATACCACGGATAGTAACAGTGGTCGAAATACCGGTTTCATTGATGCTGAAATTAGGGACTAATTCAGACAGGCCCTGTAAATCGACAATACCTGCATTGGACATTTTTTCTGCGGTTACAGCAGCAACCGACACAGGAACATCCTGCAGTGATTCTGCGCGCTGTTGTGCAGTTACCACAATTTCTTCAAGCATAGCCGCATTGGACGCACCCGCTGCAACAGCAATAGCGCCCGCTAAGATAGTCTTAGTTAAAACGTTGTTCATTTTTTTTCCCTCATGGGTTTAGGTTTTTAAGATAATAATTATTATTAAATAAGGAGGTAGCCCGCCATGAAGCGAGCCACCTCAATTTCGACCTTCCAAACTAGATCGTTTGAAAGTCTGCCGCTAATATCTCTTCGGCATAATTTGAATCTGTAACCACGCTGGCCACATAGGCGAGATTGCGGGTTAATATTTGACTAGAAAAGAATGTTGCAGTTTTGATTTTCTGACCGTAATAAGGATTGTCTGAACCCTGATCAATATGTCTCTGTGCCGCTGCCGCTAATTTAACCAACAGCCAAAAAGACACACTGTTACCAAATAGCATCATGTAGTTGTAAGCCAGGGAAGGTGCTTTTTCGTTGTGGCTCAGAACGTAATCCAATGACTGCTGGCACTGGTCAGCGGTTGTCGACAGCGCCGTAGCCAAACCCTTGACGGCACCCGTCGAGGATGCAAGATCAGCGACCGTCTGACGCATATCTGCAATTAAACGTGACACAGCTTCACCGCCATCACGGAGACATTTGCGGCCGGTAAAGTCCAGAGCCTGAATGCCATTGGTGCCTTCGTAAATTGGCAGAATTCGTGCGTCGCGCATGTGCTGAGCAGCGCCGGTCTCTTCAATAAAGCCCATACCCCCGTGGACCTGAACACCCAATGAGGTTATCTCCATGGACACTTCGGTACACCAGCCTTTTACTAGCGGGGTCATGACTTCAACTAATTCTGCATCGGCTTTACGCTGGTCAGCATCTGGATGACGATGGCTGCGATCTTCTGCGGCAATGGTAAAGAACGACATGGCACGAGCGGCTTCGGTCATTGAACGCATCTGCATCAGCATGCGCTTTACATCGGGATGATTAATAATCGGCGCATTACCTTCGATGCCTTGGACCTTGCCCTGCACTCGATCTGAGGCATAGGCTACCGCTTGCTGATAGGCGCGTTCGCTCACACCAATACCCTGATGGCCTACACCTAAACGGGCATTGTTCATCATACTGAACATGCACATCAGACCCTTATTCTCGGGCCCTACCAAATAGCCCACTGCGCCGCCATTGTCACCAAAGGCCATGGTGCAGGTGGGGCTGCTGTGAATACCAAGCTTGTGCTCAACACCAACGGCTTTAACGTCGTTGCGTTCGCCAAGGCTGCCGTCTGCATTAACGAGGAACTTAGGCACCAAAAACAATGAAATGCCATGGTTGCCGGCGGGGGCATCTGGCAGTCGCGCCAGCACCAAATGGATTACGTTCTCGGCGAGATCATGGTCGCCCCAGGTAATATAAATTTTCTGACCGCTCACTAAGAAGTGATCGCCTTCCGGCACAGCTTTAGTTTTTACAGCCGAGAGGTCGGTACCCGCCTGCGGCTCTGTCAGGTTCATGGTGCCAGACCAGACGCCAGAAATAAGGTTACCCAGATATACGTCTTTTTGATCGCCAGTGCCATATAGATTCAGGGCATGAATAACGCCGCGAGTTAACATTGGCAACAAGCTGAAACCCAGATTGGCTGACTGCAGCATCTCTTGCACTGCAACATCAATAACACCGGGGAAACCGGCACCCTCGTAATCTGAATCGCCACTGAGACAGCACCAGCCGCCAGCAACCATCTGTTCGTAGACGCCATCTAACGCTGGCGAGGTTATTACTTTACCATTGTCTAGGTGCGCTGCTTGCTCGTTGCACGCCCAATTTGTGGGGGCTACCACCTCTTCAAAGAATCTCGCCGCTTCAGGCAAAATAGCCTGCACCATATCGCTGCTGGCTTCTTCGTAGCCGGGCATTTTGCAATGCTCGTCATAACCGACTAGCTCTTCTAAAATAAATGACAATTCCTTTTGCGGGGCTTTGTAAACAGACATAGTGTTTTGGCTCAGTAATTAACTTGTAGGGCGCAAGTATCATAAGACTCAGGGCCTGTGTAAACCCCAAAAAATGACTACCCGTCCACTTGTTGAATCTATATTGTCTATCTGTTGTCATAGAGAGAAGCTGCCATTGAGGGCAGCGGTTTTGCAGCCATAGGGAAATACCGTAAATACGGACATTTAGCCATCTCAGGATAGAGATGGCAGTGCTACCTTTAGCTCTACTTTTAGCGCTAAAGACACCAATATCACTAATAATGTCAAAACCTATTACGGTTCTGTTCTCAACACCAGCATATATTGGTCGCAAAATAATCGCTGCCCCAATACTCAGTTAAAAGATAGCACAAACTTTTACTTTCGCCAGTTTATAGGCCGCCGCTAATCTGCATTAGTGACTGTCTACCAAAACAGACGGGCGAGTCGCACTGTATGCCCAGTAGATAAAAATAAACTGAAATAGCAGACGGATATACAGCAGGCTCAGGGCGATCTCTGGAAACAATTCTGGATTCAGCGCCATATGAATGTTCGCAGGATAAACAGCGATAAGTAGCGCCACCAAGCCCCAGCCTGCGGCGGCGCGAAGTCTCGGGATTAATACACAGACACCACCCAACACCTCAAAGAACCCACTGATGTAAACCGCTTCTAAATGCAGGGGTAAATAGTCGGGCATGATGTTCAGATAAAAATCGGGATTAACAAAATGATCAACCCCGACATTGATAAAGAACGCCGCCAAACCAAACAGAGCGAGGGTTTTAAGGCGGCTGGTAGGCAACTGTAATCTAGAAGAAATAGTATCGAACATCATTAAAACCTGTGAGACTAATGTTGGGATAAATATTGAGATAAATAGTTATAAAACGTCGATGGAACCGAATTCTGCAATTAACTTATCGGTCATTTTTCGCTGTTCTGCTTTGATATCGAACTGGTTACAGAGGCCATTATTCCAGCTGTGATATTCCTCTAATCGATGATCACCGACATTGGTAAACGACTCCCAAGCAATAAAACATTTCTCCAGATCAGTTGACCCTGTATGCACAACTAAATTGTTGAGTAGAGAGGCCATATTTTCTTCTTCCACACTCATTCGCAACAGATCACCGCTGTCGAGATGCACATAGGCTGGGTTAGCCGTTTTAAAGGCCGTCCAGTCAAACGAGAAATCAGCACTGGGATTAGCGCTGCGAGCAAAGTTGCTCCAGGCCCCCATCATCGTTTCGCCCATCTCATCCCGCGCTGCGCCTTCCGGATAAATATAGGATGTGATCGGACCGTAGGTATAGTTACCCGTGACAAACGCAATGTCGGTGCCATGGGCTGCGCCAATGATGTTCGGGAAATCAATGAGCATGGACTGGGCCTGATGATCCCAATCAAAGCGGTAGGCATAAAGGTTTTTATAGCCAGCGGACTCCATGGCCATTAGGGCATCATCTACACCCCGTAATTTCCAAGCATGAGAACGGGTGCGCACCCAGAGTTTAAACAGTTCTGGATCTTTTAGGGTTATTTTCGGTGGCAGTAGCTTGGTCAATATATAGCTGGTGTCGGCAAAGTATCGGTGTAGGCCCAGCCAAAAAGAAACCTCGTCTTTGGTGGCCCCCGCGATCACTGGCACATTTTTGGCGTATTTCTTATTACCTAGGGCTGCTAGCATTCCCTCTTCAGGAATGACTAAGCTGTCGATAGTTGTTAGGGGAATGGCGTCAAAATTTTCAGTTTGATAATAGAGAGCAATCAATTGACGGGCATCAACGTCCATCAGTCGCTCACGCAGTTCGCTAGGGCTGTATTGAGACTGGGGGCTGTCGAGAAGTTGATTAACAATCTGCCAAGATCCTCGCTTAATTAAGGGATCAGCGCCATTGAGGTTGTAGGCTTTTTCTGGGGTTGAGCTGGTGGTGTAACCAGACTGTGAAATAGCTTTATGAAACAGTCCATCACTGAGGGGGGATGCTAAAAGCGCCAGGGTATTGTGGCCGCCAGCAGACTCGCCAAAGATGGTGACATTATTAGGGTCGCCGCCAAATTGTTGGATGTTTTTTTGCACCCATTTTAAGGATTCAATAATATCGAGAGTACCGAAGTTTGATGTTTTATCTATGCCCTCTTGCAAACCCTGTATCGCTGGGTGGGTAAACCACCCCAGAGCTCCAAGGCGATAATTTGTGGTGACCACAACCACATCGCGGTTGGCGACGAGCTTCGTAAAGTCATAGTAATCTTTGATGCCTGTAGTGTTAGCCCCCCCGTGAATCCAAAACATCACCGGAAACTGTTTGGTGGCGAAATCTGCCGGCGCACGAATATCCAAATACAGACAGTCTTCGGAACCGACGATACCCTCGCCACTTGCACCACCATACTTACTGGCTTTTTGCACGCAGGCGGTTACGTCTTGCTCAACAACAATACGGTCTGGGGACTGCAGGGCCCGGGGTGCTTTCCAGCGCAGCTCTCCAACGGGTGGCTGAGCGTAGGGAATATCAAACCATGAGACTATTTCACCCGAGTTATCGGCGGTTTCATTCTCTAAAGATACCGTTTTATTAGTCGTGGACTTAGCAATAGACTGCCCCTGCACTGTGCCAGTGGAGGTGCCTATATTATGCTCTACAAGACGGGCTATAACCGGGTCTGCCGGCGTGAATAACTGGCAGGACGTGAGTAATACTGAAACAGCAACCAATAATCGAATCATTTTTGACTTCTTATTTTTATAGTTTTTTTCTGGCCTTTCATTAAGAAATGCCGAGTTATAACCTGATATACGCTGAAAGGATAGTATTCGATCACCGGCCCATTTGGAATAAAAAAGCCGAACTAAGCGCAATCGATCACTAAACTAAGTTAACGATTTCGCTTAATCCGGCTTACTCGGAAACTATCCCAAACTAATGATGATCTCCTTTTGCTACTTTCTTCTTACTCTTTTTCTAACTGCCTTCTGCTTACTACTTACTACTTACTGCCTAGGTACTGCAGACCTACCTGCCTTGCTAATTTATTTACAACATGCGACTGGAATGGAGTCCGAGCATGATGTGGTCTCGATCTCACCGACTGCGGATACGGTTAAACCGGTTCCTGAATCGCTGTAGCCATTACAAGAAAGCCCTCCAGAGGCATAGGTTTTACCTGTGATCAGGTCGCGAATTTTGGATGAACTGGCACTTAATGTGGAGGGTATTAGCCAGGCCTCACCGTCCAGGTTAGAGGCGCCGGCATTGTAGATGGAGTTTGAACACTCCTCAGAGGTACAGATATTACTGGCCCTGACGGTATTGCTGCAAGCGCTTCAAAGTTCGGGGTAGCTTTGAAAGAGATCGTGCCCTCGGGGGCAACATTGAAAACCCCATGATCGGTGCCACCTAAAATGGAATAGGTAAGACTATCACCGTCTAGATCTGTTCCATTGAGGGTAATAACAACCTCGCGTTCCTCAGGCAATTCAATAGTGCCAGGGATATCCAACGTAGGGGAATTATTGGCACTGGGTTCCGACTCAATGGAAGAGCCGCCGCCATCACCGCCGCCACCGCAAGAGGCGATAACAGAGATACAAAGTGCGAGACAAAGGTTACGTGAGACTGTGGAGAAGTCCAAAGAGCGCTGTCCTACCGAACTGAAATTTACAAGCATGCTTTCATCCAAAAAGCTATTCATATCTGGAAAATAGATGCACCTATTCAATAATGCAATACTAATTTGAAACTTATTTACTTGCCTTTAAGCCCTGTATGACAAAAAAATGGTGAAGATTAGTAGCGCGGAAGAACTGACTTAGAAAGTTTGTATTGAGCGCCAACTAATTAGCGCAGGCGTTAGAGCCCGCGGGAAGAATCCCTTAGAGAAAAGTTTAGAAAGGTACGTTAACGGCGCACTAAGTCTCTAGGAGATCACGGCATCCGCTGAAAACTGAAGTTTAGCCAGTCGCGCGTAGAGCGGGCTACTCGCTAGCAACTGCTGATGGCTACCCTGGGCAACCTTGCGTCCCCCGTCCATCACTACAATCTGGTCCGCATGTAAAATAGTCGCCAGACGGTGGGCAATAATAACCGTAGTTCGACCCTTCATTAGTTTATCTAAGGCCAGCTGCACCTTGTATTCACTCTCGGCATCCAGCGCACTAGTCGCCTCATCGAGTAACAGTATCCGCGGATCTTTAAGCAGCGCCCGAGCAATAGCAATGCGCTGACGCTGGCCGCCAGACAGACGCACGCCCTGCTCGCCCAGATCACTGTGATAGCCATTGGGGAGTTTACTAATAAATTCATCCGCATGAGCAGCCACCGCTGCCGCCATGACCTCTTCATCTGTCGCCGAAGATTTACCGTAGCGAATGTTGTACATCACATCACCGGTAAACAGCGTCGGCTGCTGCTGCACCACCGCAATTTGCTCACGCAACTCACGGGGATCCAACTGACGAATGTTGCAATCACCAAAACAAATTTCACCCTGCTGTGGATCATAAAAACGTTGAATCAAATCAAATAGCGTCGACTTACCGGCGCCAGACGGGCCGACTAAAGCAACAATTTTATCTTTGGCAATAGTCAGCGAAAAATCCATTAACGCCGGCTGTTGAGGACGCGAAGGATAACAAAAAGTAAGATTTTTAAAATCTAAAACCGCCGCTAACCGACTCACATCCTGGGCACTATTAATCGTTAAAATATGGTTTTCTGCATAGAGTAATTCCATCAGGCGCTCAGTGGCACCCACCGCTCGTTGCAGCTCACCATAGACTTCCGACAATGAAGCCACACCCGTGGCCATCAAGATGGCATAGAAAATAAAGGCACCGAGTTCACCGCCGCTCATATCGCCATTAATCACATCCGTACCGCCAACCCAAAGCATGGCCGACAGTGCGCCAAACACCAATAAAATAACTGCGGCCATTAAATTTGCGCGCTGGCTAACTCGACGTTTAGCGACCGCAAACGCCCGCTCAACCTCTACGGAAAACGCGCGTTTTTCTTGGGCTTCCTGGGTAAAACTTTGCACTGTTTTAATATGCTGAATAATCTCACCCGCATAGGAACCCACATCGGCAATAGAATCCTGACTCTCTCTCGAGAGTTTGCGAACTTTGCGCCCAAACACCAGCACCGGAATCAGCACCACAGGCACAGCCACCACAATAATAAAGGTTAACTTTATATTGGTAATTAACAGCATAATTAGTGCGCCGGTAAAACTAATCGTACTGCGCAGGGCAATGGAAACCGACGAACCAATAATTGATTGCAGCAATGTAGTGTCCGATGTTAGTCGCGACATAATATCGCCGCTGCGGTTAGTTTCAAAAAACGCCGGATGCAAATCAACAATATGGTCGAACACCGAAGTACGGATATCCGCACTCACCCGCTCGCCCAACCAAGAAATAAGATAAAACCGAATATAGGTCCCCGCCGCCATCAGTGCCGAGGCAACCAATACAAATATAATCGCCAGATTAAGCTGAGACTGAGACTGCTCAGCAAACCCCTGATCAATCACCAGACGCAACCCCTGACCAATCGACAGCGTTACTCCAGCAGTGAATATGAGTGCCGCCAGGAATACCCACACCCTTACCTGATAGGGTTTGAGAAACTGGAACAGCGCAAACAGAACCGACATTTTTTGAACAGGTTGTTGAGCAGTCGTTTTAGATGGCACAGAGTCAGAAGTAATAAGAAATCACCATTGGCAAGTAGCGTTAGTAAAAGTATGGACAAATACGGCGCCGATTATGGCCCTCACACCGAGCAATGCAAGTAGCAGCCCAAATCTGTCACGGCGACCCCACCTATCATCGCGTGGTTATTTTACCACCTAAGTTGGTGTCCGGGTTTATTAGACCACTACACTCACAATCCCGTCACCCCAGCGAAGGCTGGGATCCAGCTTTTATATAAATGGATACCAGCCTCCGCTGGCATGACGATATTAATAAACGCGTCCATGGGGCCATCAAAGATTCCAGCCTCCGCTGGAATGACATTTAGGCAGTTTCAGGAGAAGACATTTAAGCAGCTTGAGGAGAGGACAGTTCAACATCTAGGGGGGAGGACATTTAAGCAGCTTGAGGTGAGGACAGTTAAGTATCTAGAGTTCAACAAGGCTTGCAGCATGTAATAGCCACTTCTTTTACAAGTAATGACTGGTCGTTTTTAACCCTTATTTCAGCCTCACCAGTGCAGCTATCACTGCCTATAAGGCGTACACTCAGATGACAGAAACAATAGGAATAATCCCAAATGCCCATTACTTATCGCGCTCTATTGACCAGCTTAATATTCACTGCCCTCAGCCAGACTGGCTATGGAGAAAATGGCATCGCAGCGGTTAGTAATGAGGCACCCAGCACGGACGTTCTTAGCACAGAAGCTCCTAGCATAGAGCCCATGCAAGGCATTCCCCCGACCCGTGATTCCCAGGTCACCATGGAAAACTATCGTACCTACCCCTCCATGCGATGGTCATTTCGCAATGCCGGCGCACCACTCAATGTGGTCATGATTCCACGCCAAGGCAGGATTGTAGAACTGCCAGGGCCCTCCAAGCCAGAAATAGGCCAGCAGGAATATTCCGTTACCGCCGGTCAAACACTCAGATTTGATCAGATATTTGAGACCAATCACGGCGACGGTGTTGCCATCGTTCAGGGAGACAGACTTCTCCATGAACGCTATTTCCATGGGTTTAATCCACATGCCCAACATATCTGGTTTTCAATGACCAAATCCCTCGCCAGCACGGCATTTGGCCTGCTGGTATCCGAAGGTAAAGTAGACCTAAGCG
>Ga0115007_10001944_pt1 | contig 13041 bp, 7 predicted proteins | sample ArcOceMetagenome_2_FD_87166 | JGI IMG/M metagenome (GOLD analysis project Ga0115007, IMG submission 87166) | Marine eukaryotic phytoplankton communities from Arctic Ocean - Arctic Ocean ARC135M Metagenome | ecosystem: Environmental > Aquatic > Marine > Oceanic | place: Arctic Ocean | collected... | reverse complement strand
GAAAGATGAGCTATGTGAAATTGTTGTGCTATAATATTGGGCATGTTTGTAGCATGCAAAATTGACGCTCTGATATTTGCGGTACAGCAACGCGAGCTCTGCGGCTTCCACATGGAACTTGTTTTTTTTCTTAGCTTTTCATAGAAACAATTAAAAAAATTACTATACCGGTATGAATTATGAATACTACTAGTAGCTACTAGAATATTTAATCTGTACCCTACACAGTGAATTCTCATTGGAAAGGATGATTTTAATACTGTAGGTGATATAGAGCAGTTATTCAGACACAAGGAACCAAGTGCCTAACCAACTGCATGCACTAATACTGAATAAAGTAGCAGTAGTATGTGATGGTAAATATATTTTATATGTATAGCGCATCAATCATTATAGAGTGTGCGGTAATACTGTATATAGTTGTTGACCCAGGGAATATGTCTCTCATTCATCATGTTTCAAGAATCTCATCATCAGAATATCCCATTGATTCCCCAATAACACATACATAAATCTTCAACTTTGGAAGAAGTTTGAGCACAAAAGGCTGGACTATTTTTTTTGTAATCTAGACACACATTCTCCTCGCTTATAGCAAATACAACGATTGGACCAATTGTGTATTTATGATGTAGGCAATATACTGGATCACTTCTAGCCTTAGCAAACAGCTGATGACTTTTTGTATAGCCCTGGTACAATATCTATGTTTAACATGCTCAATATTTACATAACCATTTGTTGCTATATCTACTTTCATCTCCTGGGTCTTACAATTAAGTTACGACTGCATCTAATTTTTTTGTATCGTATTAGCAAAATGAAATTAAATAATAGAATAATAATAATGCGATAAGTGAACAAACTGAGAATTTAATAATTAGTAATTAACTTTAAACATAATTCATTCAGCCTTTCGTGCTGGTCGTCGAAAATTTTCTCCTTGCGTATTCATCTCAAACTCATCCATAAATGCATCCAAGTCGTCACCTTCTTCTTCCTCGTTGTCGTCTTGTTGAACTGTAGGTTCAGCTTGAGGTTGAGGTTGAGATTCCTGCGATTCACCTCGGTTATAATGTTCACCACCCGTTTGCATTCCAAATTGATCAATTTCATCTAAAACATCATCAACTGATCCAGCCGCACCAGCTGCTGATGACGACATAACCTGTGATCCATCAGCAAACACCCAGGTAGTACCAGCCGGTCGATCGTTTTCTTCTTTTGACATATATATCGAAACGGGAGAATTTCCTGGTAATGAATATCTTGCATCGGTTCCTCCTTCTGCTGTATCCGATGCGGCATTAACGTCCGGACTTCCTACATCTTCTACCAGGCTACATACCTCATCCATAATCGCTTTTCTTCGACTTTCTCTATAGGCTGGATCTTTAAAGTCAAGAAGGGATTTTGATTGTAATAAATCCGATGTGGTCGGACGCTTTGCAGGATTCTTTTGAAGACAAACATCGACAAAGGATCGAAATGATTTTGAAAACTCCTCATCGTAACATTCTAGCCAGTCATCGGTATCATCACCATCTTCTTCGTCGTATGTATCAAGGGAGGGTGGATCTTCTTGGATGGTTAATATTAATACCTTCATTGGTGGGTATTTGGCATACGGGGCATATCCTTTAGCAAGTTCCATCGCAGTTATCCCCAATGACCAAATATCGGCTTTGTAATCATATCCATTTATTTGTTCCATAACTTCTGGCGCCTGAAAACAACATAGAAAAGATAATTGAGTATGTAAGTTCAGAAAAAAAATCAATAACACAAAAACGACAAACACAAAATATTGTGTTCTATAAAATAACACTTTGTGATGATGTTGTGTTATAAGTAAAGTACCTACCATCCAACACGGCGTCCCAACAAAGGTTTTAGCCTTTTCTTGTTGTTTACCGGCATTTATCAACCAACCACTAACACCAAAATCGGCAATCCGTATATCTCCATTGTGATCTATCAGTATATTTCCAGCTTTAATATCTCTATGAATCTGTCCATTATGTTCATGAATATATTGTAATCCTAATAAAGTTTCATGCATAATGTATAGGATATGTTTTTCCATTAGGATTGGAATTGTTGATGTTTCTGATGTTGATGTTGTATTATTCTTTTGTTGTAATCTTGCAGTTCGTCGAGCACTTTGTAAACAATGCAGAGATGAACCTTTTCGCATCAATTGTGTTACAAGCCATAAATCAGTCGACTTGACAAATGCTGCAAAACATGACAATACATTCGGATGACTTGATAATCTCATAGCCTGAACTTCTAAACGTATTTCAGAAAGATTCGAATCGACATGATCAAGATTCAAAACTTTTATAGCGCATTCCTTTTTAATCATTTTCCGTTCCTCGTCAATGGACGACGACGATGATGCGTTTGCTGTAGTTTCTGTCGATGCTGTGTTTGCATTTTTATTACCAATGGCAACGGTTGTGCATGCCCTCCAAACGGAAGCGAATGCACCCTGACCGATCTTTCCGATCCATTCATACTGTGAAGGATCAGTCGGCCATTCGACACACGTATTGTTATTATTATTACTATTATCGTCATCATCGTTTGTATTATCCGCTTCTGATATCACCGCCGCCGCCGCCGCTGCTGCTGATGTCGCTGTTATTTCACTCATTATGTGATGTGAATTATAATAATATATTTCGTAGAAATAGATTGTACTTGTACTTTGTCGCCAAACTAAATCGTCTTTTTTTTCGTGGCGATGGAAAAGCTCTCCGCACGAACTAACGTGTAAATTCAAGATCCCGTGAGTAAGACGATACTGTACACGTGTAATTTAATAGTACTGTATTCCTATTACTACAATAGCTGATGTTATGTCGCCAAGAATAACAGATACAGATGTAGATTGTTTGGTGCTGCTTTTACTCCACTGTTGTGGCTGTGTGGAGTGTGGAGGTTTACGATTGATTTTGATTAATTAAAAAAGGTATGTTGTTAACGGATTTTTTAGTCATTCGGACAAGAGTACGCGAAATTGTACGTGTATGAGGGCACCGCAGACTGAATCCGAAGTAAATTAACACGGTGATTTTAGGTTCAAAATTAAAAATAACACGAGAATTGAAATAATAGCACGGTGATATTTGAGTTTTCCCCTCTATAATTTACTCCATTAAGTAATTTCTAAAATTTCCATTCTGCAGTAATACTACCGCTGCAAGATTCAAGATACCGCATAGTACATGCAGTCGAACAGAGTCACTTAAAACTTGTAAATCATAATTCATATTTTATTATCTATTGTGTATAGTTAACCATGGCGGATACAGCTGTTATATCTCGTAGTAACAACGATGGTATCTCATTGGAGGAAGAACTGAACCAACTCCTATCGTCATCGTCATCATTTTCGGTAGCATCATATCTTAACTTGGCACTGGACAGTTCCAGTAACAACAACGATGGTGTGTCGTCAACGATTCCATCCATTCCCACTCAAACGCCATACAGCAGTAGTAACAGTCGATTAAGTTCTGATTCTAGTTTAAATCAACCTGATGAACTACAACGTCGAATGGCTGAATTGGCCCTACAATTGCAAATTCAAACACAATCCTGTCACGAAGGTACGTTGTATCCTGCGTTGTATATTATGTCTTTACCGCTACCGCTATTCCATATATTACGAGTCAATCTACTCTAGCTTGAATCGTCTTGAATAATTTCCCGCTGTTTGTATCAGAACTTTCATCTTATGTATTTGTTTATTTATTTATTTTTCCGTCGAAATTGTTATAATTGTTCACAGACATTGGCAGAATTGGTGCCGAATTACAAGCTATATTGCCGCGATGTGCTGCCGATGTCGGTCGAGTCGGTGTCGGCTTGGAAGGTATGAGAATAGATGCACAGATCTTGTTAGAAACTACTGCCATTACCGGAGAAGGAGAAGAAATATCTAGTTCGTTAGAAACATTGTCGACGTTACACGCCCTTCAAGCCAATCTGTCCAAAACGAAAGAAGTTCTAACAGCAGCAGCTACTTGGGATTCCACTATATCTAGCGTTGCACCACTTTTAGCTGAACAAAATCTTACCGAGGCAGTTCATGCACTTGCACAACTAGAAACTGGTGAACGAGCTTTGCGTGGTATGCCTCATCGAAAGGAACGGCAAGAATCGATTCAAAAAATTCGAAAACAGGTACAAGTTTTGTTACAACCCCAACTTCAGCATGCGTTACAGAACATGCACACACGACTAGCACCACTACAACAATGCGTAATGTTGTATTCCAAACTCGACAAGATGGATTCTCTTCGAGACGACTACGTAAAGCAACGACCGGGTGCCGTGCATAAGGCATGGTTCTCGTACTCACCACCAAAAAAGACGTACAACAATAATGTCAACAACAACGAGTTCGGATCTTCGTCTGACCAAGCAGAAGCAACACAACAGGCAGGAGAAGCATTGTTGGCATGGTTACCCAGCTGGTATGAAACCGTTTTGAATCTTCTATCCGAAGAACGACGTCAAGCTTCGACCGTTTTCGGGCAAACGGAAGCACCTGAAATTGTGGTGAAGGTACTGCGTGAGGCGTTCAGGCCAATCTTGCCTTCTTTTCAAAGTCGACTTGAGATTGTCTTTTCTTCCGCAGTTTCTGGATCTACTAGAGGGTCACTTGAAACCATCTGCTCAATATACGAATCAACGCTCCGATTCCTTTCATTGACCTACGACCTTATTGCTGGTGCCTTTTTAGATTTAGTTGAATCGGGTGTTTCCAAAAAGGGTGATACGGGACTTGACCTATATCAAGATATGCAAGATGTCTTTTTACAAGTAGGATCTCCCTTTGCCTTGTATGCACAGCGATTTGCTGATCTCGAGGAAAAGCATTCTCAAGTGGCAGCTGGTATGGTCTCGAAAGACATTCAGCAAACAGTGGGTGCCGTTTCGTCGAGCTCGAATCTGCAGATTTTACAGGAGACAACCGGTCGTCTCAAAGACTTAGCGTCATTTATTTTTCCGATTGTGGACGGATCACTTGACCGGTATGAATTATTGAATGGGGGTTATCGAGCAAATCCAGCTATAAAGACGGTCGATACTATATTGTCCAATTATCTAGGAGAATTAGTCATATCGGTTCGTTCCTTATCAGCAGCTATCTCGGCTGATGTGAACAAAGTTTCTGATGAGTTCGATGAACAACACGTATTATGCGCCATGGAGATTCTCAAGATGGCAGGTAATTTTCGCCGGGACCTAAGAAACTTTGAGGGGGGAACTAGAAAAAGAATGAAGGCTCTGTCTGAACGAATGGGCGACTATCTTACCCGAGAAGCGAACTTGAAGAATTCAGACACGTCGATGGCGAAGGGAGGAACGGCGTCAACGAGCTCTTCCTTTTCGTTACCCGATTCTTTGTCAGTTGTTGAAATTGATTCCTACCTTACCAAGGTATTTTGCGGTGACGACGAAGTGAATGATGATAGTGGTATAAACTCTTCGTTTGCGATATTGCAACAAATGGGTGTATCATCACAAGAATTGTTATCATCGGAGTTTCTTTATTTGAATGCAGAAAAGGCAGTGAAGCGATTGGCAAGCAGTTGCCATTGTTTCGTTTTTGATGTCTGCTCTTCTGTTCCAAGAAAGCACTTGAAGGATCTTTCACAAATGGCAGCCTGGAGAGAAGTTGCATCCACAGATAACTTTGACTCATATGGGACATTACCACAACAATATATTACACAAGTTGGTGAGCACATGTTAGCACTTGTCCAGATATTTGAACCGTTTGCTTCCGATCCTACCACTTTATCCCTCGTTAATGAAGCAATGGATGGAGTAAAAGATGTTGCTTTGCAACCTTGGAGCGAATTTGTTAGTGCTGCTGGATTCGTTGGCTCCGATTCAGCTGTATCTAGCTTGATGAACGGAAAAGACATTTCCAATTATGTCCTATCTAATTCAGCTTTGGGCGAGGAGGATGCCGCGCTTGAGGAGGGAGCAACTGAAGAGGAAATTGCAGTTGCAGCCTTTTGTAATGCGTGGTTAGACGTTATTGGTTTAGCTGTCACGGGACGTTTACTAGAAAAGATTATGCGAATCTCCCAGCTCACCTCTAAAGGTTGCGAACATTTGACAGCAGACCTGAACTATCTGATAAATGTCTTTTCGGCTCTAGGAGTCGCTGGGCATCCGCACCCCCTCGTAAGTCACATGGCAACTCTGGCGACGCTCTCTGACAGTGATCTAAAGGCTCAAATTGAATCTAGGAATAGTACTTCAGAGGTAGAAAATGCACTAAGAGCGGTGGAAACCAGAATAGCCTTAATACGTGGAATTTCTATTGAGTAGTAAAAAATAATTGATAGTTTCTACTATTCTAGTTAATAAAATTGATACTACAAGCTCGGAGCTTTTTGGAATTGTTTTTTTCAAACAATAGCAATAAAAAATGTATGATAATAATATTAAAAATAATATCTAGAAAAGAAAAAGATTTGGGATACATGAATCGATAGTAGTAAGATAGCTGATTACTAATATTGTAGAATGGAGTGATCATGTGATCATGCTCCCATTCTGTGTCATATGTTGCAACTATACATTTGTAAACTCTCACACTTCCTTGTGAGTATGTCAAAATTTGGTTAATAATTAAGAGTGTTGAAATGTTTAGTAATTATGCCTATCATGTAAGTTTTATATGGTGTATTCAAGTATTGTGCTCTAAATTGAAAATCTTTTCAAGGTGCCTTCACAGCTTGTTGTCGTCCACCTCTGTACCGTAGTCCTAGTACCCATTGGTACAATTGTACACAAAATGAATGAGATATACTGAGGTTTGTCATCTCATTTTGGTGTAACTGATCATCTTTGATCTGAAAGAAATGTATGTATGCTTTTGTATCCAATGTCTACCTGTCATGCAGCAGAGGTAGAGTATGTTCCTTACTACATTGGGTGTGCAGCAGAGGTAGAGTGTGTTCTTTACTACATTGGGTGTGGTAAACTGAAATAACTACACTAGTAGCTAAAAACTACCATTTAGTAAATCCATTGCGGTCTGTCCGTCCCTCTACACACGTAAAAATAATAGTTAGATCTACAGCAGTATTATTGTTCAAATCAAACCTCGAAAGAAATAAAAACATCACATGTTATTTTGTGATGTGTTCTGACATTTGACATCCTATCCTTTCCATGTCATATTATCATTTTATTGTAGAACTAGCCCAGAGTAGCTAATTGTAAATAGTGATAGGTATTTTACTTTCCAGATATACGCCCAATGAAATAATGCCTTCATCCAGACTCGTTGTAATGGGTAGGTAGCTGACATGAGGAAACTTAAGCTATGGGAGTTACTCTGGATAAGCGAATGCATCGTGCAAGTTCGATCTTTTTTTCTTCCATCATGTAAAATACGTTACATGTACAAATATCACCAACGTCCAACACCTAATCTTGCGCAAATTGATGAATTCGACATTATTGATAGCGATGGAGACGAAGAGGAAACCTCCATGATTACCAGTAATAATAATGATAATTTCCAGTCAAGCAACAATAATTTTGAACGTAATGAACGGTGGTTGGAAGAAGCCACCGAAAAATTCGTTGATGTGCCACTGGGAGATCTTACAGAAGATGACGGTAGAACAGTTATTGGTCTCATGGTTGCATGGTCGCGAAGGAGATCAACAGATGCAGCAATGATAGTGGAACAACTTTTGAAGCGTATAGTCGACGAAATGCAAGCGGGGAATAAAGAAGTTCACGTGTCAACAAGAATGTATTCAATCGCCATTAAAGCTTGGGGTAAATGCGGAAACGTCGGTGGTGCCGAAAGGGCAGGGTCGATACACGAAGCTATGGTACAATCGTACGAAGAAACAAAAAATATATCCATAAGACCCACCACCAAAAGTTACAATACGCTTCTCCTCGCATGGTCTAAAAGTAAGAATCGATCAGCACTGCGTGCCATAGAGAAAATTCTCCGAGACATGTTACTCGATTTGGAATCTAGTACTGTTCGGCCAGACTCTAGGACATTTAGTACTATACTGGATTTTTATGCAAGAAAAGGAAGCGCCGAATCCGTTAGCAAAGCTGAAACACTTATCAAATCAATGCGAGGACTTGGAATTAAAAAAAATAGTCAGGTTTACTCAGCCTTGCAGGTTCTGTATCTAAATTCGGGTCGAAAGGATGCACCGGAAAAGACGATGACTGTGCTACAGGAGATGATGTCTTTAGATTCTCAAGGCGACGTTATTGCTCCACCTGACATTGGAAATTATAACAATGTGTTATGCGCATATAGCCGCAATCCTACGGAAAAATCTGCTTTGCGGGCTTTTGAGATGCTTAACCGAATAGAAATGCCATTAGAAAAGGGTGGCTACGATATCGAGCCAGATCGTTTGAGCTATTTCCTTGCTATATTGACGTGCTCCCGGTGTCCAAATCATACATTGGGGGTAAACCAGGCAGAACCACTTCTTGAACGGATGGAAGAACGATCAAAAGCAGAAAAGATAAGACGGAAAGAATTATCTATCTCCGCTCCTCCATTGGTTTATTTGGATATCGAATGTTTCAATGTTGTTTTAACTGCTATTCAAAAAAGTTACTCGATTGATGCAGTCGATCGCATATTCAATATTATATCACGAATGGAAGAATATGCCGATAAAGAAGGACTGGGAAATTTGAGACCAAACACGCGGGCGATGAACACGGCATTAAACGCATTGTCTCGTTCGAAAGCGATTGATGCGGTAAATAGAGCTGAGGAAATACTGGAACGGATGTTTCAATTGCATATCGGTGGAACGTCATTTATTAAACCCGACGCATTTAGTTACACAGCAATTTTACGATCCTACCAAAGACTTCGTACTCCCGAAGCTGCTCAAAGAGCACATGATATCCTTTCACACATGGAAGAATTATACGAAACGAAAATTCTAGACGAACCACCAGATGTTGTACACTATACAATTGTCTGCTCGGCATGGACTTTATCGGGATCAAAGAATGGGTCTCAAAAATGTATAGAAATCCTTTCTCGGATGAAAGCAAAAGACGAGGAAGGTTGGCCGAAAGTCAAACCAAACATTAGAACGTACAATGCTGTTCTAGGTGAGTAATCAATTTGAAACATGAATTTCTAACGAAAAGGCGTGATGGTTTAAAACTAACAGTTCCTCCTTTGTTTTGCACAACCATTGATATACCTCTCTAGATTGTCTTTCTCGTTCGCATGAAGCAGATAAGGCTGAAGAGCTGCTGTATCACATGCTTTCCCTTGCAAAAAATGGTGACAATAACGCAAGACCTGATACTTTTTCTTTTGATGCCGTCATCAATGCTTTTATCCATAGCAAGTTGAAAGATGCAGGTAGAAGAGCAGAGTCTGTTCTGGAGAGAGGATTAGAATTTGCAGAGGAAGATGGTGGAGATATGCTAGAAATCAAATCATTTACCTCCATCCTCGGTTATTATAGTCAACAAACCAAAGTAGTAGATTCTCCCTATCGAGCACAATATATACTGAATCGACTCACCGAGTTGTTCAAAAATGGAAATACTCAATTATCTCCGCATGTGAGTTGCTTTACAAACGTTATGGAAGCTTATGCCGCACAGCGCCATCGTGATGGTGGAGAGTGTTCCGAAGAGTTATTACGAAATATGATCAAATTGCAGAGAAAATACAATGCCAGACATCTCGAAGTAAACACCGGCGTTATGAACTGTGTATTGAATTCTTGGGCAGAGTCTCTCGGTAATGACCAAGCTGGGGTTAAAGCAGAACACATACTAGATCTCATGGAAAAAAGCGATACAGTGAACAAATTTAAAATGACGCCGAATCATCGAACGTACAATCTAGTCCTTAAGGCAGTTTCAAAATCGAGTTTCCCTCCTAACAAAGCCGAAAAGGCTCTTGATATTCTGCACCGAGGGAAGAAACGGTATCTAAATGGTAAGCTTAACGCTCTGCCCTCAGAATATACTTATTCTCTTGTCATTCATGCTTGTGCATTTTCCGTGAATGCTGATCCGGACATGAAGATGAAGGCGTTTGAAATTGCCAACGATGTCATGACTGAGCTGATTGACGATGGTACCGAGCCTAGTCCAGCAACATATGGCTGGCTCTTTCAAGTTTGTGGTCGACTACGAATACCCGAGGAATCTATAAAAGATGACATAGAACGTATATTTTCCCGATGTTGCGACAAAGGTCGATTCAATGAATTTGTTCTGCAAAGCTTGAAGCAAGCTACATCTGATACTCTTTTTGCTAATTTGATGACAGAAGTTTCACAAAATAATGGGGACAAAAAACGGGAAGCAGACACGAAACAAATAATTCAGCTGTCACATTTGCCCAAGGATTGGTGTCACGATAGCCGTGCAGAAACAAAAAAGAAAGCGCCATTCAAATCGAAATCAAGACAACGAAATTGAGTTACCCATAAAATTTTGACATAGTAAATTTTTTTTCGCTAAATCCCGACTATTCTTATGCTTATTTGTTTAAATCATTATTATAATGTTGCCACATTGGTTTTGTTACCTTCTACTAGAGAGGATGAATTATTAAATGCAAAATTAAGATATTTGCATTTAATAATTTAATTCCCTTCAAATTGTTGTCCACATAATCGAAGGCAACAAGTACCATTTGGCAAAGTGGATTTGTATTGCTCTAGAAAATGCGAAAGTTTAATACAGCCCATCTAAAATTATTATATGAGCAAATTAAAAATAGCTTCAATGTCTTTTTTTATAAAAAATATCTATTTAAAAGTGTATTGTTTTGTTTTTTATGGTGCAGATCATGATGTGATTTTTGTTTAACTATACTTTAACCTTAGAAAGTTTGCATTCATTCATGTTCTTCCCTTGGCTCTTTCTGGTACACTTTTGTACCATTATATTTATTTGACCTCAGGATAGGATGCCATTTTCAAAATAGCACACATTCCGAATTCATTTTCCGATTTACGCGAAAGTCGGATAAAGCCATCTTCGCCCCAGCTATCACCCCATGAATTCTTTACCAAGAAATATGGTTCATTAGTGTCTAAATCTGATCCGTACCCGACCGCCAATACTCCATGGTCTAGCTGACCTGCCGATCCACAGCTATCATCCGTTAAGACACCACCCTTATAGAATTGGAATACAAACTGGTTAGCCTGGATAGCAACGGAAATTGGTTGCATGGCGAGAGCCGCAACTAATGCTGTCTTTTTACCAGGTGGGACATCGTAAAAGGTTTCAACAATAGTTCCAGGAACATCTGTACAATTCATTGGGTTACACACACTACCTTGCTTGGCATCGTATGGATAGTCCTCTTCTGAACAAAGTCCGCCAGTCTTTTCATCAAATTTGAAAGCATTATCCATCAATCCTCCACGGCATCCTAAATCTTTGTGATCACAGTCCAAAAGATTCTGCTCAGAAAGAGCTACTAAATCTCCTGTTTTTATAAATTTGGCACCTTCTAGTGCACCCGTGGTTGAAAAGGCCCAGCAGCTTCCACACGCTCCTTGATTTTTTACAGGCGTTACTCCGCCAAAATCAACCCAGTTAATGAAATCGGGTAGATCAAGAGGTTCTTGTTGATTTGGGTCTTCATTTAAGTGACGTGCCGTTTTAATTTCGGCTTTATTGTTGAGTAAATTTTGTGCATCTTGTTTTGATACCTCAGCACCGCTGCTGTATTTACCCAAACTGAAGCGTTGAGAAAACTCATCATTTGTCAAATCAGAAAATTCGTTATGACCCAAAGTAAATGTTGGTTCAGGTAATTGATTGTTGTGGGATTCAATGCGTTCTATATATCGTATAAATTTATTGAATGATTGTTGGGTAATGAGGGGGGTGAATTAAATGCGTTAAAAAGAACAGAGTAAGAGAGAAAAAAATAATTATTGTCGTCGAATCGTGGGTAAGGAGTTATACGGAGTCATATTTAAAAAATTAACACGCCAACCAAGTTGCTTCGGTCGTTTTACAACGGATGGGTGTCGAATCATCAGTGGAAGATCACATGCACATGATAGACGGGACGGGAAATACCTCGATGCGACGTACCGTGATTGTCCATCCAAATCTTTAGACGTTCTACCTTTTCTGCTTCGGTCGTGTATTGTTTTGAATGAGTTTCTGCCCAAGTTTGGAATAGAGGAGCGTTTGCTGTCAATGAAGATACATCAGCAGCGTCAGTAGCACGTAATGATGCACCAGATGCACTACTTGAAAGGCATACCAATAGAAGGGTAAGGGAGCGTACGAACATCATCGTGGAATAAAAAATCTTATATCTTTTTCGTCGAGTTATTATTACTTTGAAAGTTGATTTATGAAAAATTAAATATTTCTCGTCGTTGGATTTTTTTAATCTTTATTTCTTCGATAATAATTATTCTTCCGACGACAAGTGAGAAGTCGTGATGAGTGTCAGCCCAAAAAGAAAGAACAATCATCTCTTCACAAGATTGAGAAGAACGAAAAAGAAAGAATTCTGCATGCTAACCAGCAGTAAAGTGCGCGCTAAGTCAAGGAGTCGATTCAGTCGAGTGAGTCGAGTCGAGTCGTTGTTTTGTTTGGCTTCATACTCAACACTCACATTCATACAAACATACAGTACAAACCGTATGTATACAGGATACGTGTGAACGACGGACGTCCAATCACATTCTCACTTTTGTGTTCGATCGATGATGTTTTTCATGATTTTTTTTTGGCAAAATATTGACAAATAACAAATAAAAATACTTTGTTGATCAGATATAGAAGGAACACTTATTTGCCTGCGAATGAATGTTGGCTGAATAGACGTATTAGTATTCGTTTGTTGTACATATCTACTAGAATAGATTCCTGAAGAAGAAGAAAATTAAATATCAGCTGTCTACTACGAGTTGAATTGAATTGAATTGAATTGAATTGAATTGAATTGAATTGAATTGAATTGAATTATATATGATGTGGAAACCAGGAAGT
>Ga0115007_10001941_pt1 | contig 13053 bp, 10 predicted proteins | sample ArcOceMetagenome_2_FD_87166 | JGI IMG/M metagenome (GOLD analysis project Ga0115007, IMG submission 87166) | Marine eukaryotic phytoplankton communities from Arctic Ocean - Arctic Ocean ARC135M Metagenome | ecosystem: Environmental > Aquatic > Marine > Oceanic | place: Arctic Ocean | collected... | reverse complement strand
ATGGCTGGTATGCTGGGCCTACGAGGCTCTGTTCCAGAAGATGTTGGCTTGTTCCGCAATGCAGCACGACAGATTGCTGATTTGTGCCGCAAAGAAGGCGTATTTGATATGCCTATTGGTGTCGATATTGTAGAGCCACCCATGATGTTTGCGCTGCAAGCTGAAGGACTGAATGTGGTGGATGCTCAGCAAGTCATGTTGGATGCTCGCATGATTAAGAGCATGGATGAAATCATCTTACTCAATACTGCAGCCTCAATGGTTGACGGTGCTTACCATCACCTGTCTGAAGCGTTAAAACCTGGTGTGCGTGAAAACGAAATGGTGGGATTAGTTAATAAGTTTTTGTATGACAACGGCTCAGACGATGTTGAAGCGATCAACGCAGTATCTGGTGAACGCTGCAGTCCACACCCTCATAACTTTACCGACCGTATGTACCGGCCGGGAGATCAAGCTTTCTTTGATATTATTCATTCGTACATGGGTTACCGTACCTGTTACTACCGCACCCTAAATGTTGGCTTCAAAACACAAGGCCAATCAGATGCCTATAAGCAAGCCCGTGAGTGGATTGATGATGCGATTGCGTTGGTTAAGCCTGGCTTAACGACTGATAAGATTGCAGCAGTTTGGCCTAAGGCAGAAGACTTTGGCTTCGCCAATGAAATGGAAGCCTTTGGTTTGCAGTTTGGTCATGGTCTAGGTATGGCGTTACATGAGCGTCCAATTATTAGCCGCTTAGTGTCGTTTGATAAGCCGTTTGAGCTGCAAGAAGGCATGGTGTTTGCCTTAGAAACTTACTGCCCAGCGCTTGATGGTAGTGGTGCAGCGCGTATCGAGGAAGAGGTTGTGGTGACTGCTGATGGTTGTAAGATCTTGACGTTGTTCCCTGCTCAAGAGCTGTTTGTGGCTAATGCATATTAATAATGCGCTTTTTACTTCTCCTTGAACTAATGGAACTATCATGACAAGTCAATTTATTGCAGGACTCACGGTCGATTTAGCCACTAGTGTGCCCACCGACTTATACATTAATGGTCAATGGGTACCAGCAGCCGATGGCGGCACGTTTTCAGTAGTTAACCCAGCCAATAATCAAGCCTTAACCAATGTCGCTTCTGCTTGTGAGCAGGATGTGCTTAGTGCGATTGCAGCGGCCCATGGTGCAGGTCCTAGCTGGGCTAACTTCTCGCCTCGGGCACGGGCTGAAATATTGCGTAAAGCCTTCGAGCTGATGATCGAGCATAAAGACGTCATTGCGCGGCTTATCTCTTTGGAAGAAGGTAAGACTCGAGCTGAAGCCCTCGGTGAAGTGGGTTATGCGGCTGAGTTCTTTCGCTGGTATGCCGAAGAAGCCTGTCGCGATCAAGGCACGTTTATGCGCGCCCCGTCTGGGGCTAATAACATTTTAGTTAAAAATCAACCCGTAGGTGTGTGTTTGCTCATTACACCATGGAATTTCCCAGCGGCTATGGGCACTCGAAAGATAGCTCCAGCGCTTGCTGCGGGCTGCACCACTATTCTTAAGCCGGCATCAGAGACGCCTTTAACTGCACTCTACTTAGCGCAACTGCTGGAGCAAGCGGGTGTGCCTGCAGGTGTGGTGAATGTTATTCCGTCTAAACGCTCGTCTATGGTGTCTGAAGTCAGTTTAAGTGACTCGCGGGTAAGAAAAATATCCTTTACTGGCTCCACTGAGGTGGGGCGGTTGTTATTGGCAAAAGCCAGTGAAAGAGTGGTTAACTGTTCCATGGAACTGGGTGGAAATGCACCCTTTATCGTCCTAGAAGACGCCGATATGGCGGTTGCTGTAGACAGCGCTATGGTTGCAAAAATGCGCAATGCCGGGGAATCTTGTATTGGTGCTAATCGCTTTTATGTGCATCACACCCGCGCCGAAGAATTCTCTTCAAGCCTTGCCCATGCGATGAGCACTTTGGTACTGGGTGACGGTATGAAAGAAGGGGTTGATGTAGGCCCGCTAGTGAATGCAAGTACGATTAATAAAGTAGAGCAATTGGTTGATCAGGCCGTCGAGCTGGGTGCCAAAGTGTTAACCGGTGGCTCACGATTGGCAGCCCCTGGGTTTTTCTATCAACCCACGGTGTTGGTTGATATCCCTAAGCATGCGGATATCTTACGCGAAGAAATATTTGGACCCGTGGCGCCAATCGTTACTTTTACGAGTCAAGACGAAGTGATTGCTGCTGCAAATGACACGGTGTTTGGTTTAGCTGCCTATGTTATCGGTGCCAATGTAGGTAATGCTTTAGCGGTTGCAGAACAGTTAGAGGCGGGCGTTTTAGGAGTGAATAGGGGCTTTATTTCTGACCCAGCAGCACCCTTTGGCGGCGTTAAACAAAGTGGTATTGGTCGTGAAGGCTCACAAGATGGTTTGCACGAGTTTACTGAGAAAAAATACATCGCAATCGATTGGTAACCAAGCCCTATTGCATTGCAACTGGGTTTTAACACATCAATAACAGTGTAATCATTAATTGACAGGAGTAATGGCCGTGGCCAAGGCAACAAATATCCCCATAGACGTAAAGTGGCTGCAAATCACTGCAACGGATACTGACTGGAAAACCATAGGCAAGGCTGAGTGTATAAAAATGCTCACCCATCTGCATATTATTCGAGCCTTCGAAGAGACCTTATCAGGTCTTAATAACAACGGTTTGATTCATGGCCCCTTACATTTAAGTATTGGCCACGATGGCGCTGTTGTGGGTGCCATGTCGGAACTGGGTACGGACGACCTGGTGAACGGTTCCCACCGTGGCCACCATGTGTTTCTGGCTAAAGCGCTAAATCATGTGCATGAACAAAGTGTTGAGTCATCGGCAGATGGGTTTTCCCCAGCGGTCAAGGACACGGTTTATCGCACTATGGCTGAAATTATGGGCTTACAGCCTGGCTACAGTGGTGGTCGTGGTGGTTCTATGCATCTGCGCTGGAAAGAAGCTGGCGTGATTGGTACTAATGCTATTGTTGGGGGCGGTGTTCCGACTGCTGCCGGTGCAGCGTGGTCGCAACAACGAGATGGTCAGGGCAAGGTCGTACTAACGGCTTTTGGTGATGGTTCGTGTCACATAGGCAATGTGCTTGAAACCTTTAACTTAGCTGCTCTTTATGATCTGCCTTTATGTTTTTATATCGAAAATAACGGTTATGCCGTGTCTACTACAGTGGCCGAACAAGCGCGTGAAACGCGCATGTCTGCCCGGGGTATTGGCTTTGGTATTCCTTCATTCAAAGTCGATGGTATGGATCCTGTTAGCGTGCGCATGGCCATGCAGCAAGTGAACGAGCTGTTACGCAGCGGTCAAGGCCCTGCTGTCTTAGAAGTCGATGTGTACCGTTTCTATCATCACAGTGGTGGTGTCAAGGGCAGTGCCTTTGGCTATCGTGAGAAGGAAGAAGAGCGAGAGTGGATTGCACGTGACCCATTGCGCTTTATGGAAGCCAAAATGATCGACTTAGGCTGGCTCAGTCAGGATGACTGCGATGCCATTGGCACAGCCGCAGCTGAGTTAACTGCTGATGCCGCAGCAAAGTTAACGGTCACTAATAATGGTACCCGCACTATCCGAGAGGAACTGTGGCCTGACCCCAGTACTTGCGATGACAGTCTGCGCAGTAACCTAGAAGAATTAGAACATCTGGACTATGTAGAGCAAGAGAACTTTACTGGCGAGCTTGCTCCCACTAAATTCATTACTTCGATTGCTAAAAATATGGTGCGTCGTTTTGATACGGACGAACGCTTGTTTGTGTTAGGCGAGGACGTGCATAAACTTATTGGTGGCACTAATGGAGCGACGAAGGGTATCCCTGAGCGCTGGCCTGATCGATGTGTACCCACGCCCATAGCAGAACATGGCTTTGTTGGCTTAGGTGGCGGGGTTGCTGTGACTGGTAAATATCGCCCCGTGGTGGAACTCATGTATCCCGACTTTGGTTTGGTGGCAGCGGATCAGTTGTTTAACCAAATTGCTAAAGCGCGGCATATGTTTGGCGGCACTATTAAAATGCCTTTGGTATTGCGCACCAAGGTAGCCATTGGCACAGGATATGGCTCTCAACACTCTATGGATCCTGCAGGATTGTTTTCTATGTGGCCTGGTTGGCGCATTGTGGCACCGTCTAACCCGTTTGATTATGTTGGTTTAATGAACTCTGCTTTGCTGTGTGAAGACCCAGTTTTGGTGATTGAAAGTGTAGAACTTTATAACAAAGTGATGCCTGCCGCAGTTGATAATGATGATTATTTTATCGCTCTGGGTACCGCTAAAGTGGTCCGAGAAGGTGCTAAATTCACTGTGTTAACCTACCTAAATATGGTGGGTAGGGCCATGGACGTGTGTGAAGAGCATGGTATAGACGCTGAAATTATTGACCTTCGATCGTTAGATCGTGCTGGACTTGATTGGGATATCATTGGCGCTAGTATTGAAAAAACCAACCATGTGATTGTATTAGAGCAAGGTTGTGTGACTAATTCTTACGGTGGTCTGGTGGTTGAAGAGGTACAGAAACGCTACTTCGATCACTTGGATCATCCGGTAAGGCGTATTCATGGTGGTGAAGCGTCGCCTGTGGTTTCTAAGCCTTTGGAGCGTGCTGCGTTTGTTGGTGCAGAAGAAATCCTTAAAGGTTTTGAGCAAGCTATCGCTGATCAGGGCTAACATATAAGGTGCTAAATATGAGTAACACAGCGGGCATGCCTGGATTAAGAGGTATCGATCACATTGGCATAACAGTGCCCAATTTAGAACAAGCTATAGATTTTTTTGTCGATGTTGTTGGCTGCGAACCATTTTATGAACTAGGGCCATTTGAAGCCAGTGAATGGCTCTCTAAAACCTTAGACGTACACCCAGATACAGTGATGAAAAAATTACGTTTCTTGCGCTGTAAAAATGGCACCAATCTAGAGCTTTTTGAATACAGTTCACCTGATCAAAAAACCCAAGTGCCTAAAAATAGCGATATAGGGGGGCATCATTTGGCCTTCTATGTTGATGATTTTGACCAAGCTCTGGCTTATCTAGCATGCCACGACATAGAGGTGATGGGTGAGCCTGTGGTGCGCACGGCAGGCCCTAGTGGTGGCCAAACATGGGTCTATTTTAAAGCACCATGGGGCTTACAGCTAGAATTGGTGAGTTTTCCAAAGGGCAAGCTGTATGAGCAAGACTACGATCAAAAATTGTGGCATCCAGCCTACCCAGACCAATAGGTTGACTAGTTTATACTGGTTCTTAGGGAGCAAGTAATTATGTACATTGAGGAGATTTACAGTGCCAATTGAAATTAAGATGCCTGCCATAAGCCCAGACTTTGATGCGGGTAATATCAGCAGCTGGGATATAGCTGTAGGTGAAAAAGTGGCCAAAGGTGACGTACTGGTTGCCATCGAAACTGATAAAGCTGTGATTGAAGTTGAAGCTGAAAGTGCAGGTACACTGGGGCAAATTTTAATACCGGCAGGTACTGATGATGTGCCTGTGCATTCGTTAATTGGTTACCTATTAATTGGCAATGAAACCATTGCAGACCTTCCTAGTGCAAAGGCATCAGGGCAAGCTGCAGCCACTCCTGCAGTGTTAAACGGTAACCCACAAAGCAGCTCTACTGCGCTCGTAACATCTGCACCAGCCACTACACCAACACAACAACTTTCTGAAAAGCAGCCACAGCGGCTATTTGCTAGCCCTCTTGCAAGGCGTATTGCAGATCAAAATCAAGTCGATCTACAAACACTCAATGGGCGCGGACCGCGCGGTCGAATTTTACGCGCAGACGTTGAACATGCGATGAGTAGCAAGGTGCCTAACGTGGCATTGGCTTTGCCATCTACGCCTCAATCGAGCCAAGTTAAACACAGTCAAATACGTAAAGTGATTGCTCAGCGCTTGGTTGAGTCGAAACAAAACATTCCTCATTTTTACCTCTCTCTAGATTGTGAAATTGATAGCCTTAAAGGAATGCTTAAAGAACTCAATGCTAACGCGCCTGCAAGCCTTAACAGCATGACAGGGAACAAAGAAGCCACTTATAAACTCACCATTAATGATTTTTTGGTAAAGGCTGTTGCTAAGGCGATGGAACAAGTGCCGCAGGTCAATTCCAGTTGGAGTGATACTGCGATGTTGCACCATGAGGATATTGACATATCCATTGCCGTGTCTACAGATGCGGGCCTGATTACCCCCATCGTGTTTAAGGCCAACACCAAAGGATTAGTGAGTATTTCCAGTGAAATTCGACAGCTTGCCGCAACCGCCCGTAAAGGCCAGTTGCAAGCGCACCAATATCAAGGTGGTGGTTTTACTATTTCAAATTTGGGCATGTATGGCATCGATAACTTTAGCGCCATTATCAACCCCCCCCAAGCGTGCATTTTGGCCGTGGGTGCGGGCAAGCAAAAACCAGTCGTTAAGGATGGCCAATTGGCTGTTGCAACACTAATGAACTTGACCTTATCAGCAGATCATCGGGTTGTAGATGGGGCTGTGGGGGCTCAATTCCTAAGTGTGCTAAAGCGCTTTGTTGAATCACCTGCGCATTTGATGCTGTAGTTAACATAGTTGAGCACGCAGCGTGTTTTAAACGGAAATATAGAACTGGGTTTGTTATGAAGAGTTTTGATTTGGTGGTGGTTGGTGGCGGTCCTGGTGGCTATGTGGCGGCGATTCGTGGGGCACAGTTGGGCATGTCTGTGGCCGTGGTTGAAGCGGATGAGCTAGGCGGTGTATGTCTTAATTGGGGTTGTATTCCCACCAAGGCACTGCTTAAAAGTGCTGAACTAATTGATAAAATCAAGCAAGCAGACAAGTATGGTATTACCGTCAATGATTACAATTTTGACTTGAGTAAAATGGTACAACGTTCACGCCAGGTGGCCGATAACTTAAACAAAGGCATTGGTCATTTGTTGAAAAAGAATAAGATTTCAATCATCTATGGGGCCGCCAAATTGTTGGGGGGTGGTAAACTTGCTATTACCAGTGCAACTGGCAGCAAGAGTGCAGAGGCTAAGGAGCTACAAGCGAAGCACATTATTATTGCTACTGGAGCTACACCGCGGGCAATCCCTGGCTTAGAGCCAGATGGAAAGTTTATTTGGAGTGCTAGAGACGCAATGACACCCAAGCATATGCCTAAGTCTTTGTTGGTGATGGGTGCGGGTGCGATCGGCATGGAGTTTGCAAGCTTTTATAATTCATTAGGGGTAAAGGTAACGGTTGTTGAAGCCTTAAACCATGTGCTCCCCGTAGAGGATGAAGAAATATCGAACTTTGCTGCTAAGGCATTTACCAAGCGTGGTATTGCTATCAAGCTGGACACTAAGGTGTTAAAAGTTGAGCGTCACAAAGGTGGGCTAAAGGTGCACCTTAATAGCGGGAATAGCCCCGCAGATGCACATGACGAACTTGAGGTTGAGTGTATGATTTCCGCGGTTGGTGTGTTGGGTAATACGCACTCTTTAGGCTTAGAGAATACCGCCATTGAGCTTGAAAATAGTTTTATAAAAGTGGATCAATGGCAGGCGACTCATGAAGCCAATGTGTATGCCATAGGCGATGTTGCAGGAGCCCCTTGCTTAGCGCACAAAGCCAGCCATGAAGGTATGATTTGTGTTGAAAAAATTAATGGCATTGACCATGTGCATCCGCTCAACAAAGACTTAATACCCGGCTGCACCTATGGCAGCCCGCAAGTGGCTAGTGTAGGATTAACTGAAAATAAGGCACTGGCAGCTGGCCATACCCTTAAAGTGGGCCGCTTCCCTCTGTCTGCCAGTGGTATGGCGATTGCAAGTGGAGACACTGAAGGCTTGATTAAAACCGTATTTGATGCAGACACAGGCGAGCTCTTAGGGGCCCATCTTATTGGTGCTGATGTGACTGAATTAATACAAGGTTTTGTGGTGGCTAAAAACATGGAAACCACAGAACAGGAACTGATGGATACGGTGTTTGCACACCCTAGTATTTCAGAAGCGATGCACGAATCTGTATTGGATGCTTATAGTCGCGCCATACACATATAAACTCCCTATACGCTGACAGGATTAGCGCCAACGCAAACCGAATTTCACAGTAATACCATGGAGTTAATCATGCCAACGTACATTTACCAAACTATAGTTGCTGGACCAAGTGATGAACCTAGGCGGTTTGAACAGTTTCAAAAAATGAATGATCAAGCCTTAACTCACGACCCTGATACAGGTTTGCCCGTACAACGCGTTATTACCGGTGGTATAGGCGTAAGGCGTAATGGTTTAAAGCGCACCACAGTGGTCAATAAAAAGAGCGCAGCAGCGACTGCCTGCGGCTGCGTCACTGGGTGCACTCATCGCTAATAGACATGTTAGTTAAAAGCATCCCTAGGCAAGGTGCTATTATTGCAGCCCACCCAAAATAGGCACCGATGCAAAGCCCTACCTAATATACTAGGGGCTTTAATATTTAGGTTTATTTAATGATTACTGACCCATTATTCTATTTCTTTGCAGTGCCTGCGATCCTTATTTTTGGTGTGGCCAAGGGAGGATTTGGTAACGCTATTGGTGTGGTTGCAGTGCCCTTAATGGCGTTGGCTGTCAGTCCCATGCAAGCGGCGGGTATTTTATTGCCTATTTTGTGCGTTATGGATGTGTTTGCAGTACGAAAATTTTGGGGCCAATGGGATTCACATAACTTGAAGATTATGCTCCCAGCCGCTCTGGTTGGGGTGTTGTTAGGCAGTTTAACCTTTAGCTATTTAAACGAATCTCATGTGCGTTTAATTATTGGTCTACTGGCACTGGCATTTGCACTAAACTTTTGGTTAAAGTCTGAGTCGTCAATCCAACAAACCCCCAACCCTATCAAGGGTGCGTTTTGGTCTACCATTGCTGGCTTTACTAGTTTTGGTATTCACTCAGGCGGGCCCCCAGTTAACTTTTATTTGGTTCCACAAAAACTACACCCTACGGTGTTTATGGGCACATGCACCATATTTTTTGGCATTACCAACTATGTAAAGCTGATCCCCTATTTTTGGTTGGGGCAGCTAGACAGTCAAAACTTACTGACTTCCTTGGTATTGTTACCCTTAGCTCCCATTGGCGTGAGCTTGGGTTATTACTTACACCAGCGAGTCTCACCCCAGAAGTTCTACCAAATCTTCAACTTTTTCTTGTTTATGACGGGTTGTAAACTGACCTATGACGGCCTTGTACTATTGTAGCTATGCACAGGTGAGGGTAGGACTAAAGATACTCACAGGCGCAGGTCTATGCCACTATAACCTGTGCTAGTGGTGGGGCCGTACTTTGCCTTACTTCAAGTTTAGGGGCCAGTAGCACCTTTTGTTTGGGAGCATCTTGATCTTCTATCGCATTGAGCAATAAGCGCGCGGCTTGCTGACCCATTTGTTCTGCCGGCATAGCCACTGTGGTCAAAGCTGGACTCAACATTTCGGCAAACGGCATACCGTTGTATCCCACAACAGATACTTGCTTAGGCACATTAATATTGTTGGCTAACAAATGTTGTATCGCCCCCACGGCAATCAAATCATTGCCTGCGATGATGGCGGTCGCCTCACACTTGTTATCCACAAAATGTTGAGCTGCTCTATTACCTGCCCCAACCGTGAAGGCGGCAGCGTCAATAATGTCTACTTGAATATTTTGAGCGTGGCAATGCTGAATAAAGGCTTCCTTACGCTTAATCCCTTGCAATATATCTTGTGGACCAGCGATATGAGCAATGTGAGTGTGGCCAAGATCCACTAGGTGACCTATGGCGAGTTGGATGCCGTGGTTTTCATCATCCATGACTTGATGTATCAAGTGACCGTCCTTAATAGAGCGGTTCACCGTCACTAAGGGGATATTGTTATCGATACAGAAATTAACACTCGCATCTTGTAAGAATGCACTGGCGATGATCACGCCGTCTACACGCCTAGACACCAGTGTGCGCATTTCAGTAATGGCTTGATCTTGTTCATTATTAGTAAACAAGGTAAAGGTTACAAAGTCATGTTTTGCCAGGTATTCCTGTATGCCTTTAATAATGGGAGGAAATACTGGGTTAAGAATATCGGGAATAATTACGCCAACAGTATAAGTACGCTGATTGCGTAAACTTGCGGCTGCTAAATCTATGGTGTAACCCAGCTTATCGGCAGCACGTTTAACTTTGCTTACCACGTCACTACTGATCATGTTGCAGGTTTTAGGATTCAGTGCTCTAGATACCGTTGAGGTACTAATTCCCAAGTGCTGAGCCACATCTTTAATTCGAACTCTACTACTCAACGATTAACCCCTCCATTAGTAAATGATAAATTATGCACAATTATTGCACATTTGATACAACAAAAGGAGAGTAATACAAGCAGGATACGTCCTCAAAAGCCCCAATCCGGCAATACTATACACCAAATTGGGGTTTTATTTGTGCTGGCACATTTTATACAGCACGCAAGTGCAAAAACGTATTACATCTAGCGTTTATTTTTGCCTATCCTTATGTTGACCGTATACTTATGCACCTGTTTGTTGGTCAATCAACCATTACTGTTAACCAGTTCTACTTAGGCTTTTAAATTTTTCAAAAGTCGCTGTCGGAAACTATCTGTGTCGGCCAGTTTAAGTTGTCGTTGCTGTTTGTCCTCATACACTTTAGACATGTTCTGAAACAGAATAACTACCAGCAGTAAGCCCCCCATATACATTTGTGCAATATAGGCTGGGGTGACGTTGAACACTAAACCGGTGTTGAGAAAGTTCACGGTCAAAACGCCGACAAAAGCGCCAACAACGCCACCTTTTCCACCCAGAACACTCACGCCACCAATAAAAGCGGCTACTGTGGCTGCCAAAAGCAAGTATTGCAAACCTAGAGGTTGGGCTGTGCCTGAGCGCAAGCCGATGATAGCACCACCAATACCGGCACACAGGCCTGAGATGGCGAATACAATCATCATTGGGCGTTTCAAGCTGACTCCAGAGGCCACAGCCTCCTTACGTGCCCCACCGATGGCATAAATCTCACGACCGTATTTGGTGTAACGCATAAATAAGGCCACAAGCACAAATAGCCCAAGCACTAAAAATGATGCAGGTGAGAAGATATAGAACATCTTCTCTTGAATAAAGTCTGTAATATCAAAGTCAGTTAACATCACTGTCTTTTCATCGGCGGCAAATAAAGTGATACCACGCAGTAGCATCAGGGTGCCCACAGTTAACACGATGGCACGCACTTTTAGGTAGGCGATGAAGAAACCTTGGATCAAACCAATGCTGGTGGCCACAGCCAAGGCAATTAAGATGGCGTAGGGTGCACCGATTGAATCAGTTAACCGCACCACAATGACGGCCGATAAGGCAGCGTTGGAGCCGATAGACAAATCTATTTCGCCGGCAATAATGCATAAGGTTAAGGCCAGACCTACCAAGCCCAGCACAGCGAAGCGCTCCATAATGGCAAAACCCGTGTTAATGTTAAAAAACAATGGTTCACTGAAAGAGAAAAAAGCAAACACCAAGGCAGACAAAAGAATGGCAAAAGTCAGATCAGGGTCGTTACTGGTAATTTTTTTAAGGTTAAAAGATGTCATGTTGTTAGCCCTCAGAGCGGTTGTCTCTACGTATGTAAGCAAATACTAAAATACTGAATACAATCATAAGTCCTACGGATAATACCCGAGGTCCGCTGTTGTAGCCTTGCAGCACCATCATGTTATCCACAGCCGAGATAAAGACCGCACCTAAGCTGGTTCTTAACGTAGAACCGTAGCCGCCCATAATTGAGTTACCAGCAACCATGACGGTGGCAATAACTAAGATGGTAAAGTCGCCACTAGAACCAAATTCAGAGGAAAAGTAGTTCGCTTGAGCGCTGGACATCTGGGCAGAAAAAGCAACCGCAACAATGGCACAGCAAACTGAAGCGATCATGCAGACCTTGATGGCCATGCTTCTGTTTTCGTGGCCAGTAGCCTTGCCTGCGGCCCGGTTGGCACCGATTAAATACACTTGACGTCCAAAGCTTGTTTTGCGTAACACTAACTCGGCTATTATAGCGATGACAATAAAGGTGATGGTGATATTAGGTATGCCCATCACAGAGCCAGTACCTAACCACTCAGCGTCATTGGGACGTCGAAAAGAAATCACCAAGTTATCGCTCCACCAACTAGCAATGCCATACAAAATACCTGCAGCACCTAAGGTCACCACTATTGGGTTGCCCCCTCTACCGATCAGTAAGCCTTGTAAGCCACCTGAAATCATGGCTACTGCTACGGCGCCTATGAGTGAGATGACAAAGCCAAAGTCGTGTGACATGCTCGTTGCAAAAGTGATAATACACAGGGCTGCTGTTTCCTTCATGGATAACAGAAAGAAATTACCTGATAAAGTAACAAAGGTAAGTCCAATGCCCATGATGCCCACCAAGGCAGCATCACGCACGATGGTTTTAATATTAAATAGGGTCAAATAATTGTGCGTAGTAATGGCAAAGCCGATAAACACCAAAGCAATAATAGCTAAAAATATATTAAGACCATTTTGCTTGACGATGGCTATGGCTGTGCTTTGTCCGGCGCTGGCCGAACCTTTGCTCTCTGCAGCAGCGCTCATGATGCATCTCCTGCTAGTTGTAAGAAGGTTTCCGGGTTGGTGATTTCTTTTAGAATGTTTTCGGTGTTCACCTTGCTACCCTCTAATTCACTGGTTAATGCACCCTTGTAGAAGGTGAGTACGCGGCTGGGTAGTTCAGATATTTCAAGCAGGTCAGTAGAGGCGACGATGATGGACACCCCCGATTCTGCAAGTTCTACAAGCTTCTGATAAATTTCTGCCCGAGCACCGACATCCACGCCACGGGTGGGTTCGTCTACGAGTATTAGTCCAGGGTTGATCGACAGCCATTTACCCAATGCCACTTTCTGTTGGTTACCACCGCTTAGAACTGAAGCCTCGTGGGGCAGGCGGCTGGGGTCTATAGTAAAGGACTCAGCGATGTCAGCACT
>Ga0115007_10001940_pt1 | contig 13058 bp, 16 predicted proteins | sample ArcOceMetagenome_2_FD_87166 | JGI IMG/M metagenome (GOLD analysis project Ga0115007, IMG submission 87166) | Marine eukaryotic phytoplankton communities from Arctic Ocean - Arctic Ocean ARC135M Metagenome | ecosystem: Environmental > Aquatic > Marine > Oceanic | place: Arctic Ocean | collected... | reverse complement strand
TACTTTTACTAATAATATGACGCTCTTTCTCACATTCAATATCTGTTTCCAATTCCTTCATTTGGGTAGTTAACTCACAAATTGTCATGTTTAGTTCCTTAATACTATCCAGATGTTCCTTACTAACACTCCTCTCCAATACCAATTTTTGCTGGTACTCCATCTGTTTATCAACAAGGGTACTATTTAATGTTTTAATTTTAGATAGATTCTCCTCTGTTTCATTTAGTTTCGCTTTATTTGAGTCATTTGTATCTTCAAGACGTCTATATTGGGTTTTAATATTACTATACTCCATAATAATACTTTTCAATCTGATAACCTCCTTTTGTTTAATACTAACATTATCAATCTCATCATGTAGTTGGGCGTTAAGTTCTTCCAACAATTTCTGATAATCAGCCAATGTAGTACTGGACTGATGGTCTTTCTCAATATACTGTGTTCGTTCGTTCCGCAAATACTCAATCTCCTCCATATGTTTATGATTGGTCACTTCCAATTCACGAATCCGCTGTGATTGTGCAAAAATCTTCTTTTCATCATTCATAGTATCTTCATCTTCCACAATAACTTTAATAGCAGCAGATGGTGCCAATTGTTCCAATTTTTCAGACAGATTTTGATATTGAGTAAAGAATTTATGCTTTTTATGATATTGATAGAACACCATTAACTTGGGGAATAGTGTTTTATAGTGAGTCCGTTTATCTTGGCTACTAAGATAATCACCTCCAGCATCAACAAACGATTTAACCAAATTATATACTGTCAAATCGGTGGGACAATCTTCATTAAACATGAGTGACCTCACACCACCTTCAATATGGTTATGGTAAAGATTCAATTGATCCATATTAATGAAGAATGAATACAATGGGAATTTTGAATAATTATATACCAGATAGGTCTTCAAACTCGGTATATAAATATTGAAGTAATCATCAATCCAAATTTCCAAGTCTTTTGTTTCCTTTTTATGATAATTTATAGAATTACCAAGAAATGTCTTTACACATTGTTGAAATAATGGATAATGGCAATTACAACTAACATCACAATTACATGGTTTTTTAATACTACTAATACCATTCGTTTCTAGGATACGAGTATGACTAGACATATAGTTTCTGGAAGTATATGACACTGTTGATTTTGGACAAGATGTGTTTAGTGCTGTCCAAGGGTTACCATTTGATAAAGTTCCATTATCTGATTTATTCTCCATCAGAACACATTTAAAGTGTTGTTTGATAACGATTTTCTTATTAGGGAGTGTAAAATTAGTAACATAGTCATTCTTATTAATATCATAGACATGGACAATATGGGTATCTTCCAATGGTTGAGATTCAACAACTTGTTTAAAAGCATCAAATCCTGGAAAGGAATGACTCATAAATCCATCAAGATTATTAGTGAGTGTCTGAGTCAACCCTACTTTTTCATTCAGTTTATTCACCAACTTACCATAAGTTTGTTTATGTTGGTCAACAACTTCATTAGTAGTTTCATAGAACTTGAGGATACCATCTTTTTGATTTTGAAATGCCATAGTGATTAGTGATTAGTGATTAGTGATTAGTGATTAGTGATTAGTGATTAGTGATTAGTTATAGTATCATTCATTCATATATTTGTTTCAATTTTTATTACTATAATATTGAGGAACACTCAAAGAAATAGTTAATATGGTTAAGGTAAATAAATTAACAATTGAGTTGTCAATTAAATTAGAAACAGGTAGAATCGTTCATTTTAAAATAGAATAATCAGCATTTAAAATGTTAAAAGGTGTAAAACATTTTTATTGAATATATTAAAACATTAATAATATTATATATAAATGACTTCTACAATAAGTAAAGAAATTCAAGAAAAAACATATAATATATTATTTCACTATAATACAGGTCAATTATTATGGGTTTTTGAAAGATATTATACGATGTTAAATAAAGATAATACTTATACTCCTTTTATTGAATTTTATCAAAAAGGAATAAAGAAAGAAATACCACCTAGTAATTTTTCAGATATAATTGTTATGAATGTAGAAATATATTGTAATGAAGAAAAAAAAGAACATAATTTTTATATAATGAAAACATCATATAATTTTTTAGAAAAATCAGTTTAATCTTGGAATAAAGCCAGCACTATTCATCTGTTCAATTTTAGATAATGATTTTTCAAGATTGTTTTCATTTAATCCTTTGAATAAGTAATCTGTATTTGGTGTTATTTCATTTTTTTTAATTTGTTTATAAATTAAATTAATTTTTTCTTTAATTTTTTGTAAGATAGTTGAATCTTCTACAAGTTTTTGTTTTTTTATGGGCAATGTTTCTACTAAAATAATAATAGCATAATATAATAAATAAATGCGTTTTTTCTTTGTACCACTTGAATAACGAATAGAGAAAAGATTCATAAGAGTATTTATTAACTTATATTTATAAGTTTCTTGTTTTTTACTATATTTTAATAAGCAATCCCATACAATCCAAATTATATCTTTTTGATATTTTGAAATAACAGGGGCAAATGTTCTTGTATCAGCTTCACATTTAATTTTTTTCTTATTACATCTACATTCAAATTCAATAATCCATTCAAGCCAAAAACTACATTGAAGAAGATTTTTGGCTTGAATATTAAAGCATAACTCATTTACAGCAATTTGTAATTCTTTTGGGTCATTATTTGAAAAACAATCATCAGAGTAATTTAAGTGATTTGCTTTTAATTTCGCTTGTAAATTTGTGACATCAAAAATATCTTTATGGAGTTTGCTTCTAGAAATAATATTACGTTTATTGCTAAGAGTTAAAACTGAAATTATTTCAGCAAATATTTCTCTTATTTTATCATTATTTCTTAATGCTAATTCATTATCCATATATCCATTATTTACAAGTTCTTTAAAAGTATTAAAACGCTTTTCAAGATACATTGGTATTTTTAAATTACTTATATAGATATGTTTACAAGTAACTGTTAGTATAATTTCCCATATATCCATAAAAGCACCACAACAAACTAATTCAGCACACCAATAGTTAGAGCCTTCTATTTTTCCTTCTAATATGTTATTTAGAAATTCCCTTTTTCCTTCTGTTTTTTTAAAACCAGAAAATGTTATTCCTTTAAATTCTTGTATTAATCTTTTGTCATTTATCTTATTTTGGTCCATTATATTTTTTAAGATACAAAAAAAATAACAACTATACATATAATGAATTTTTCTTCAAAAATAATAATAAAAATACTTAAAAATCAATCTATTTGGATGAAGATGTTATTAATTCTTATGGTTGTTGGTGGTATTACCATTTTGTTTAAAGACAATATTCCAATGCGTGAAGGATTTAGTCAAAATAAAAAATATATTATGAAGAAAAATGGTAAAATCTATGATGAATTTTACAGTAAATTATTTGATGAATTATTTCAAACTGATGAATTAATGAAAGAAGAAATAGATTTATTAGCACCTATTACTAGTATGGGACCTGCTTCAAATGTTTTGGAAATCGGAGCTGGAAGCGGTGCTGCTTTAGATGTTTTAAGCAAAAGAGGTATTGCTGCCGAAGGTCTAGAAGATTCTGAAGCACGAATTCAATTAAGTAAAAAGAAATTTCCAAATGTTAATATCAAACAAGGTGATTATTTGGAAAGCAATTTATATTCTGGTAATAGTTTTTCTCACATTTTATCTCTCTACTTCACATTATATTACATTAAAGATAAAATGACATTCTTTAAAAATTGTTATGATTGGTTAATGCCTGGAGGTTATTTGGTCATTCATTTGGTAAATAGAGATAAATTTGACCCATTGGTTCCTGCTGGAAATCCTTTTATAATGGTCTCTCCACAAAAATATGCTAAAGATAGAATAACAAAAACAAAAGTCGTATTAAAAGATTCTGATTACGAAGCTGAATTTAAATTAAATAAAGATAACAACAAAGGTAAATTTATTGAAACTTTTACAAGTAAAATGAATGACAATGTTCGACAAAATGAGCATACTCTTTACATGGATACACAAAGACATATTTTATCCCTTGCAAAAGAAGTCGGTTTTATGTTACAAGGTAAAATAGATTTGAAATCTATTCAATATGAATACAATTACTTGTATATTTTACAAAAAGAAGGAGAATTATCTAGTATTCCTAAAACCAACGGACCTCCTGGTGGTGGTATGCCACCTGGAATGGCTGCTATGATGAGGTAAAATAACTGATTAAAAATATAGTATTATACATAATGTTCCTGTATGGAATAATGTTGTGTATAATAATTTATATTTTAGGAACTATTTATTTTAAAATAAAATATCCTTTTTGGTCAAATCAACCAGTATTTCATTTTCACAATATACGATATTGGATAAATCCTCCAGGTATTATAGACCATAAACTTCCTAAAATAAATAAGTTTTATGACCATTCTAGCATATTTAAAAATGTTAATCAATTAACAGACTTAGAAAAACAAGACATTGTTCAACTTATTCAACAACATTATTTACGTTCTCGTAGTTGTAATTTTATTCCAACTTATGAAAATATTTTTGGTTATTTTAAAAACATAGAGAATTCTTCTTTTTTTGGATATAAATATAATACAACATATTTACAAGGAATTCAACACAAGAAATGTGTAGGTGTTATTACAGGCAAACCTCTTCTTTGTTATCTAGACAATCAGAAACTACAATTGAATTATGTAGATTATTTATGTGTTCATAAAAAGCATAGAAAACAGAAGTTAGCTCCTAAGTTGATTTATTCTTATTATGTTACACAAAGAAACGCAACAGATAACCCAATATTTTTATTTAAGCGTGAATCATCAAATACAATGATTATTCCATTAACTGTATTTAATTGTTATGCGTTTGATATTAAATATAGTAAAAAAACTAAATATAATCTAATTACTGAAATCACACATGATAATATCGATTTTTTATATAATTCTAATATTAATATAAATTTCAAATGTTTTATTATAACAAAATATGAAAATTTAAAATCACTAATAGAAAATAATACAATAAAAATTTACTCATATGTTTATAAAAATAAACCAATCGCTTACTATTTTTTTAGAGATACAATGACTTATTATGATGGTAAAAAAGAAGTAGAACTATTCGCAAGTATAAACAATACAACAAACACAAAATTTATATATGGGTTATTAGGTTGTTTTAGTTATATAGAAAAGGCATTTGATACTGATTTAATAGTTGTAGAAAATATTGCAAATAATAATATATTATTAGAATATTTGATGAAAAAATATGCTCCTAAATATAAGACAACAAATTCATATTATTTTTATAACTTTGCTTATTTACCAATTAAATCAAATAATGTATGTTGTATATTTTAAGTTTTATCTGATATATTTACCTATTTTTGTAAAACTATCTAAAATATAGATAATAAAGATTCCTAAAAACAAATATAAAATGAGTTCTTCCATAACATCTTCGCTTTTTTGTTGTTTTTCATGTTCAAGTAAATGAATCATATAGTTAAGTTTATCTAATAAATCATTTTGAGATGATGGTTGTATCGAAGGACTAGTAAATTGTTTATAATATTCTTGTGAATAAGCATTATTAGATAATTGTTCTGAATTATCAATAGGAAGGTCTTGATTTTCAAATTGTTCTATAGTTCTTGCCTTTCTTTTACTCTCCATAGAATTACCTTTTTTTTCTACATATGGTTCAAAATTCGCTAGGTTGCTATCGTCTGTTTCTTGTGTGAAACTATGGGCACCTTGTTCTTCTTTAAGAAAATGTTTAACTTTATCTAGATTTTTACTATTATTTTTATCTATATTATTATTTTCATTATTGTCAATATAGGAAAATTGCAATGCCATACTTATAGAAAAAAAAGAGATAATAATTTAAAAGCAACCTTAAAAAAAAATATTTATAATATATATAATGGTTACTGGGTTTTTAGAATTAGTACTTATTGCTATAATTGTTGTTGTCGTATACCCTTTTCTTAAAAGCGTTGTTGAATCTATCTTCGGTAAAAAACACTCTGGTATTGTAACTATATTATCTGTTCTTGCCGCTATCTACGTTTTCAATTTTGTTCAAGGTAATTTATAAATAAATTTTTTATATATTTTTATATATTATATAAAATGTTTATGGAATGTTTATTAGTTGTTTTATTGTTTGTTGTATTGTATTCAAAAAATAATATTATGCATAAAATGGGTTCAATGAGTTATGGAAAGGGTGCTATGGTTCTTTTGGTCATTTTATTTGGACTTTTTGTAAATATTCGTTGTAGTATTTTATTCTCTTTGATTGTTATCTTGGCTCTCTCTAATAATTTAGAAGAATTTGAAAATAAACTTCAAATTAACGTTGATGTAAAAAAAATGAAAAATGAAAAAATGAAAAAACCAAAAAAATCTAAAAATGACCAATTAAAAATGGACGAATATTTAAAAAAAAATATTTCTTCTAATGCTCTTATGATTCCTAACCACAGAGGTAACAATCACACTGATGGTAAAAAACAAGTTAAATGTCCTAAAGGTTGTGTTGCTGTACAATCTAAAATGGCGGTAAAAGAAGGTTTTTTCTCTTAATTAATATATAGATGTCTCAATGTAATAACATCAATTATACAGAAATTGCTGTAATGGTATTTTTAGTAGGTTTTGTTTACTGTATTTTAATGCCACTTCAAGAGGGTTTTACAGGCAGAATTAATAAAAAAATAAATCCGTATTTTAGAAAAATAAGAAGAACAAAAGATGAATTAGTAGATAAAATATCAACACGAGTATATAATATATATAGACGCTACTTATAAAAAACTTATAGTTATATATTATATATTATATATATGTTTGGAATAATTGAGTATATTAATAGGCACCCAATGGTCACTGGGTTTATTACATTATTGGTAAACATTGGTAGTAAATACATTCATACACCATTAACTGATAAACAAGAAAAGTTGCTTACAAGTGAGTTTGCACGTCAATTCTTGATTTTCTGTATGTTCTTTCAATCTACAAAAGATATTATTACAGCTATCATTATGACTGCATCATTACACATATTAGCAAATCATCTATTACATGAAGAAAGTAAATTCTGTATGATTCCAAATAGTTTAAGAGAGTTAGATAAAGAACTGGATATAAACAAAGATTCCAAAGTTTCCAAAACTGAAATACTTAAGGCAATAAAAATTTTACAAAAGAACAAAACTAAATCACAAAAATCTTAAACCAATTATGTAGTTAATTTATATATATTAATATACATAAATATTTTCAGTAACAAACTTTTTATAAACTTGTTTCGTAAAATGAAAATTGGACATTTTAAAAATGTCCAAAATTGAAATTTCAAAAAAGTTTTGGGAAAAACTCGTTTTTTTGATTTACAGCATAATGGTCTAATTTGTAAAAACAACTTATTAAATTTGTTAGCATAACTTTTTTCACAAAAATACATAAAACTCTTTGCGACAAATTCATTTCCAATTTGGAAATAAGAAAATCGTAAAAAGTCGCAAATATTTTCATTAATAATATTTGTTAACATATCACATAATAAATTAGTTGTATGTATAATAATTATCTTACGAAAAATCAAAATGGAAATAATGGAAATAAAAAAATCGCAAAACCATATAAATATTTTCTCTCTAATAAGTATTATGAATATCAGCATGTTAGAGTATAAATGTGAAAAATGTAATTATAAAACAAATAATAAATATGATTTTAAAAAGCATAAAACTAGACAAAAGCATTTATTACGATGTGGTAAAAAAACACCAACTATTTTTGTTTGTGAAATATGTAGTAAAGAATATAAGAGTTATAGTGGATTATGGAAACATAATAAAATTTGTTATAATGTATCAGGTAAAAATGCTGAAAATTATGAAATTATAAATACAAACAATGATAGAATTATTATTGAGAATCAAAAAGACCAAATAGCAGAATTGAAAAATATGATGAGTTGTTTATTACAAGATAATCAAGAAAGTCGTAAATTATTAAAGGAACTTATGCCTAAAATGGGAACAACTGTAAATAATAATTATAATAATAATAAAATTTCAATTAATGTATTTTTGAATACATATTGTAAAGATGCTATTAATTTTCAAGATTTTATAGATAAAATGCAAGTATCTGTGGAGGACTTATTATATACAAAAGAAATTGGTTATTCAAAGGGTATAACCAATATATTTATGAAGAATTTAAAAAATTTAGAAATAAATGAACGTCCTATTCACTGTAGCGATAAAAAACGACTTCAGTTTTATGTAAAAGAAGAGGATACATGGAATAAAGACGATGGAGAGAAGGTAAAAATGGCAATATCAAGATGTCACAAAAAACAAATAGAATTAATAAAAAAATGGGAAGACGAAAATACAGGTTGGAAAGATATTGAGCAGAAACGAATTGAATATATACGAATTATTAATGAAATTATGGGTGGAACATCAAAAGAAGAGATTGATAAAAACAATAAAGAGATTATCAAAAATATAAGTGATAAAGTCTTAATAAAGGATGCTCTTCCGAGTCAAGATGCTTTAAATATCTAGTGATACGGCATTTCTTTCAGAAACAGGTTTCTTTCTGTTCTTTTTAGGTGTTGGTTTGGGAAAATCACTATCAATCTTTTTCAAATCTTCAATACTGATTACACTGAGTTTATCATCATCTGTGGGAGTATTAATATTGACTGGTTTTGTTTTAAGATTGGATAATATATCATCAATGTTGCTAGGACCTTTCATTTCAGGTCTTTGACGAGGAGTTCTTTCAGGGTCGTTACTGTTTAAGTTGCTACCAAAGTTATTCACAGACATTCCAGGTTCTCTACTTCTTTGAATGTCTGGGCGACTGGGTTGTTCAGTATATCTAGCACTTCGGTCAGATTGTCCAAATGGCATTTGTTGTTGAGATTGTTGTTGAGATTGTTGTTGAGATTGTTGTTGAGATTGTTGTTGAGATTGTTGTTGTTGTTGATTTGGTGAACCAAAAGAGTTCATAAAATTACTCATGTTAGGTGCTTCTTGTTGCATGCTGTTAGCAGCAGCTTGTGTAAATTGTTTCATAAGGTCAGGATTTTGTCTCATAATGTCATCCATTCCTGGTATAGAAGATTTGAACATAGAGTTTGTCATATGGACCATAATGCCACTTCCACCAAGCATAAAAAGAAGTTTTAATTCTGGAGCCATTTTTGCTTTAGATTGGTATTTATCGTGTAATTCAGCAAATACTTCATCATAATCTGACACATTTTCATTAACTGATTCTCCCCATCCATCAAGATTAATGTCAAACGGGTCAAATTTGTTGTTTAAGAATTCAATACCAGTTACACATGCCATAAGCATTTTTTGTTGAAATTTGACACTATTTTTTTTTTCTTTTTCACTGACAATCATTTCGTATTCACCTTTCATTTCTGCTAAATTTGAATCCATAGAATACTTTTTAGTTAGGGAAACTCCTTTACGTTCAAGGTCTTCTAATTTACGTAAATAGCAAAATTTTTCTTTTAAGAATTCTTCTTTGCTTATTTTAGGTTGAACAGATTCAAGTGATATTGTTGGGTTTACTGGAATATCATTGAATTTTTTGTATCCGTCCCATGTTTCATTATTTTGTACATCTTGCTTAGCAGGAGATATATTGATACGTTCATTTCTACTCTCATCAATATTTACACTGAATGAAGGTCTTGAAATAGAATCACTACCATATGGTTCATTATCAACTGTATCCGATAGAATATTTAGTTCATTTTCTAAATCATCAATACTTTCTACTTTCGTAGAACCTTTTGGAGCAGTTTTTTTATCATTCATTAAAAGTTCAATGTCTGGTCCAATTCCACTACCTACCCCATTATTAAAAGAAGGATTATCATCTAATTTAATATAAATATGTTCATTCTTATCTATATTTGTAATGCCAATATCAATAATTTCTGGTTCTACACTCATTATGTTTTAATTAGAACATTTAATTTTAAGTAAGACGCATAATATAATTTATTTTATGTTTTTAGATAATAGAGAAATTGAAGAAATGCATCGGCTAAATCATCTTTTTTCTTATGTTTTGAAAAATGTTGAATCCATGTATCAGGTAAAGAAGAATCTTTTAAATGTATAAGTGTTTTATCAATTCCCAATTGTTTTCTTTCACGATAATTGGTTGGTTGTTCTTCAAATATTTTTAATTTATTTATAGAAGAAATATATTGAATATCAAAGCATTCTTTCATAATAAAATATTGAGTAATCATTGCTTGAATTGATTTCATACGATTTGCAATAGGACTGATTTGATTTTCAATTAAAACGGTTGAAATAGTATATTTTTCAAACAATTGATTAAATTTATTTTTTAAAGAAATTCCTAAATCTATTAAATTAAATTGATTAGCATTCGTTTTGGGTATAGGTAAAAATGTATTGGTTTTATAAAATTCTTTAAGTTGTTTAATAATATAAAACTTAGTATTTTTTTCCAATGAGAGATTATAAGCTTCTGCCATTGATTTTAATTTTTCAGTATTGGTTTTTTGTAAAGTATTTGCCTTTACCTGTTCAGTTGGTAAAATAAAGGTAGAATGTTTCTTTGCGTGTATTTTACATGTATAATAATCATTTTTAAAAAGTGATGCGGTTTTATTACAAATTTTGTCTTTACCTTTGTTTTTTCCTTTATCTTTTTCTTTAAATTGACAAATATGTTTTTCTGTATTACATAAATCTACAACGTCCCATAATATAATACTAAAATTATCATTTTTTTTATTTTCTCTCTTAATTAAAATAAATGCTAGATTTTTAATACCAACATCAATACTAAGAATATACATGAGTTATACTTATAATTATGAATAAAGTTAATTTTAAATTTATTTATAAATTATAAAAGATGATTTTTTTGTTTTTCAATATATTGTTGTTTTAAATTGGAATCTTGATATCCATAAGGTTTGTTGTTATCATAAACAGATTGATAAGAGTATTTATTAACACTACTTTCACCATTTGTATATTTTGCTGGGCATACACCAGTAGCATCACACGCTGCTAATTGATTTTTTAAGATGAGAATGTCTGATTGATTTGTTAAAAATTTACGATAGTCATTGTTGGTTTTAATAGATTGACTTGTGCGAAGATTTGCACTAGCAATATTTCTATCGTTTTCCCAGTTTGCGTAAGTTTTTTTATTGTATAAGATAGGTTTTAAACTTTCATTAATGTCCATGTTATAATGTAATTAGATTATTTTTATTGATATTTTTATTGATATTTTTATTGATTTTTTTATTGATTTTTTTATTGATTTTTTTATTGATTTTTTTATTTATTTTTTTGTTATAATTCAATAAGTTCAAGTTTTTTTAGTTTCTTGGAATCATCTGTAAGATTGTATTTATTTACTAATTCGCGTAATTTGGGAACGGTAACTTTACTAACATTTACGTTTTTTAATTCGTTTTTTAGGGTTTCATTAGATACTAAGTCTTCATTGGTAATTTCTGTGATGTTACTTTTAATTTCTTCATCTTCTAATTCCGAAAGTTCACTCAATTCATCTTCAATTTCTATGTCAAGTTGATTTTCTTGGTTTTCAAGAGAAATAACTTGTTCTGCTTGTTCTATTTTTTGTAGAATACTTTCGGTTATTTCTTGTTCCATTTGTTGACCTAATTGTTGAATTATTTCAATATCAGTAGTTTCTAATTGTTCCAAAGGTTGTAAGTTTATAATTTTGGCTTCTGCTGTTTCTAAATAATTACTATTCAATTCATTAATTACTTCTTCTTTAATACTTTGTTGGTCATCAAAGTATTCTCCTCCTTCTTCCTCTTCTTCATCTGTTGTAAATTCTTCTTCACTAGAGGAAATCCCGTTATCAGATACAGGAATTAAATTAATAATTCTTTTATTATTTTCTTCATTAGGTTGTGGTTCGTCTACTATAGGGGAGTTATAACTTCGTGTTGTATTATATTGTTGTTGATTTTTTTGTTCTGCTGTATGTTGTTCTATAAGTTTAAACAAAGAGTCAAGTTTAAATTCTAATGATGTGATTTTGCGTTTGAAATAAAGAAAAAGTAAAATAGTAATAACACAAGTAAAAGAGATACTAATTAAAAGGGTTTGGTCAAATAACATTACAAACCAAACATATATTTAATAAACTAAATAAACGAAATATTTTTTAAAATTTCTTGTGGATAATTTAATTGTTTTAATACTTTGTATCCACAAGTTACATCAGATATGGAACAATCTATTTTGTAGGTATACTCAATTTCTTCTTTTGATGAAATTGTTTTCATACTAATATTTTTATTTTCTAAATGATTGTCTAATTTTTTACAAATATCTAAAAAGTGGGTTGTCAAAAAATAGGATACATTTTCAAATGTGTTTAAATATTGTAAATATGCTAATGCACTTCCAACAGCTTCAATTGGGTTTGTTCCTGAATACAATTCATCAAATATACAAAAATGTTTATATTTATTAAATTGTAAAATGCTGTCTAAAATATGTTTACATTGTCTTGCTTCTGCTTGAAACAAACTATCACGACCAGAAGTTTCTGGTATATTTAAATAAATATGAAAATAGTGATAACAATTTATTTTTGCTTGTTTATAAAACCCACAAAAAATTTGTTGAGAGAGAATTTGATTAATACAAAGTGATTTTAACAATGTTGTTTTACCAGAAGCATTAGGTCCACTTATAATATAATTATGATTACAAGAAAGATTATTTGTAATTGGTTTTTTATCAAGAAGACTTGGATGATAGAATTTTTTAAAGTTGCTATTATTTCCTAATTTACAAAAATTTACTTTTTTATTATGTAAATGTTGTTGTAATCCTTGTAAACAGTCTATAAATCCAACAATACCAAATGAATAGTTTACGATAGATTCAAAGTCTTTGTTATACCTAATATCATAG
>Ga0115007_10001939_pt1 | contig 13060 bp, 10 predicted proteins | sample ArcOceMetagenome_2_FD_87166 | JGI IMG/M metagenome (GOLD analysis project Ga0115007, IMG submission 87166) | Marine eukaryotic phytoplankton communities from Arctic Ocean - Arctic Ocean ARC135M Metagenome | ecosystem: Environmental > Aquatic > Marine > Oceanic | place: Arctic Ocean | collected... | reverse complement strand
AGAAGCGACTACTGATACTACTACTGCTATTGCTACTATTACTCTTACGCCTGCGATGATAAGTTCATTTTATCGATCGGCAATCGAAGAAGCTGCATTAACTGAAGAAGAAGAAGAAGAGTTACTATTACAACAAAAACAAGATCATCAAGATCAACGAAGAATAAGGAATCAACAACACCATCAAGCTGATAATGATTCTAATGAGGACAATAACCACGCTCCTCATACTACTAACAGCGTAGTTGTATCTGGGGATATTAACGATACTGATACTTATACTGATGATAATACTATTAATACTAATACAACAACGATAAGTTCGTTTTATCTATCAGCACTAGAAGAAGCTGCATCTGCAGAAGCACTACAAGAGCGAAGTAGCGGCGACGAAGACGAAGAACAACAAGAACAACGACCTGGCGCATACTCAAGTTCAAGTTCAAGTTCAGGTACAGGTAGAGATGATAATATAGACCAACACATTCTATCATCATCGTCATTATCATCTTTATCGTCACACCACGGCGTATTATCATCATCATTGGTTGTTCCCGATCATGGGATGACCTCTCCGAATCGGACGATACGATGTTATCGATCATTAGATGATGATGATGATGATAATATTTCTTCTCCCGTAACTCGATCATCAAAAGCCGTTGTTCCTTCTTTTCTTCCTACAGCTCATCATATCCCATCATGTACGGAAGGCACGCATGAAGAAAACAACCAGGATGATGACGATGACGATGACGACGAAAATGATGAAGACCTACAATTGGCATTGGAACTATCCCGTCACGAAGCGGCAATCACGGCGGCGGCATCATTATTATCATCATCGTCATCGTCATCAACATCAACATCATACTCGGACGAGATATCCTCCTCGTGTTCGTTATCTACAACTGATGTAGAAAGAAGTTGTTTGGTCGGGGAAGAGAACAACTCTCAAGAAAGATTGAATGAAAGAGGTGCTAACAATGACGCATTTTTAATCAGTCAGTTCAAGGCAATGGAAGAATACCAGAAGAACAATAATACTTCTAATAACAATAGTAATAATAGTAGCCACGGTACCACTAAGGGTCGTTCTACCATGATGTCCCGACGCTTATCGGCACCGTCTATCTCGTCGACGAGTATGGCACTGCTATCCTCGTCGTCGTCGTCGGACGCTACAAGTATTGCTATTCCGTCGTCGTCGTCACTTTCAGGGGAAAGAGAACAAAGACAAAAACGACTACACACAAAATCACCACGAAGACGGAGTCTACTAGAAACACGCGGAGCTACAGAGACTCGGGATGCTATATCTAAAGGTACTACACACGCTGTGAAGTGTCAAGGTTGTAAAGGACGACTTACAGCTCCTGTTCGCTATTCTTTAGTATTTTGTCCTAAATGTCAAACAGTTTCTCCGGCTTGAATGGGAAAGGGAAAGTCAAGGGAAAGGGAAAGGGAAAGGGAAAGGGAAAAAGGGGTTCTTTATATTATGTTTTATGAAAATAATCTATATATATTATATATAATATGCTATTCAATACAGGGAGGGGGTGCAACAGTTAACATATTTTTTAGTAAATAATTAATTTATAGGGTTGTACTACGAAAATTATACTATTTAAAGCATATATACATACATATATCTTTTATGTTTTGTTTGATACAGTACTACTGTATACTGATTTATTAGTTTAGATTCTCAAAGTTTTTAGAGCAGAAGATCTGAAAAAAGTGGAGCAAGGTATGTACTATAGACATGTAGACATAGACATGACACATATATACTGTATGAAGTTTATGAAGTCCTGTACTCATACGTACAGTACGCACATTTTTTTTTTAAAAATATTTCATTCGTGTGATCCAATCAAACCCGTGGCGAACACCACGACGTAACTGCTGCACAGGAAATTTAAAAAGAGCTGCCAACTTTTTATCGGCCACCGTTCAGTTTTTTGAACGTGAAATATAATTGGCACGACTCTGGGCTTGTCATTTGTAAGAGAGAAGAGATCGGCTTGCGATTTCTACACGTAATTATACGTGAATTCTGTAATTTTTGGATTTGTGTATTTGATTTGTGTACTAGTATGGAAACTTCTTAGCGTTACGAAGAAAAATTTGATTTCACCACGATACGATTTACCGCAAAATAAAATATTATGCGTTCATTATATGGCGATATATATATATTCATAATCTTTTTCACAGCATTCTCCGGGAAGCATTTTCATTTTCATTTTCGCATTCTTACCAAACTCTCTACTGTACAGCTAGTCGCGTTACATTACAACATAAAAATAATATTCCACGATGAAATCCTTCTCCTTTCCTAAGATCCTTGTTACTATCGGTGCCATCCTATCGGTAGTGACAGCAGTTGATACTAGTATCAAAACAACTACAGAATTTGGTGCTCAAATAGTCTCATCTTCTTCTGTTGTCGCAACAACGACTGCCAAAACTACAGCATCCCGACGACTTCAAGATGATAAAGCTTGGGATAATGGTACTAAAGTATACACTGAATTCCCCAATGACGGTTGGTGGTCTGGTACTATTACATCGTACAATCCTACATCTAAAATGTACACGGTAACATGGGAGGATGGTTCTACTGATTATTATGACGATGATGATACTATTGATAGTATGGTTGCATACGCTCAAAATGATCCATTAAACAATGTAGCAGGTTTTGCTGCAAATGCTTCAGCTGGTAAGTACTCTGTAGGAACTGAAGTTTCTGTATTCGAAGAAGGCGAGTGGTGTGATGGTCTTATTGTTCAATACGGTAGTGATGTCGATACATACACTATTAAATGGGCTGATAATGAAGTTGAACAAATACAATCAGGTGCTGTTATGGATAATATGGTCCTGGATGCAAATGGTGATGATGATGCATCACCTGCTGGTTACGATGGTGGACCTTCAAGTGTTACTGGTAGTGCACCATCTGGTGGCGGTGGTTTCCCTATTGGAACACCTGTTTCTTATTACGACGAAGACGGTGAATGGGAAGATGGCACTATCACACGTTACTCCGACAGTACGTACTACGTTATGTGGCAAGACGGATCCACCGATGAATATAACGATTCTGGTGATGATCTAGCAGAACTCAAACAGAACGTTGAAGATGCATACGGTGATGACGATGCACCACCAATGGGAAATGCTAACGCAGCAAAATCCGGTCCAAGTTTTGCTAATGGTACACCCGTTAGTGACTTTGAAGAAGATGGTGAATGGGTTGATGGTGAAGTTGTTGCATTCGAAGACGGTAACTACATTGTTGAATGGAACGATGAAGATGATGTTGAATACTACGCATCGTCCAATGCTGAAGATATGCAAGAATTGACAAAGATGACACAGTATGCACTTAATGATGACGATGGTGCACCATCTGATGCCGGTCAAGATTTATGGAAAACAGGAACACGTGTTGCTTTTTTTGAAGACGATATCTGGTACTTGGGTAGTATTGCAGGTTTCACTAATAACAATTACAAGATTTCATGGGACAATGGTGAAACTGAAATGGAAGATGATTTTGATTTTGTGAATCAAATGGTCGCGGATGGTGCCATACAATCACCACTTAAAACAAGAGGTATGTCTGCAGCCGGGAAGGCATTTTTGAGTATATTTATTATTGCAGCTTGTGTAGCCGGTTCATTTTTTGGATACAAGTTTTATGAAAAAAGACAAATCCAATTAGCACGAGAAAAAAAATTAGACTTGGAGGGTGATGCTGAACCTACTTATAGAGATGAACCATCAGAATTACCAAAGATCATTTAAGTAAGAAAGTGTTCTTCGTCGATAAAAAACTACTTTTTACATACAAACATTACATTACTATAACATACACACTACATATTACACTATATATTATAATAAATTATAAATCACAAATTATTTAACTTATTATTGAATCTTACTTTACAACACTAGTTATATAGTTGGTAGTACATGGAGACATTTAGATAACAAAACACTATATGCATGTATCATTTTCCGTCTTACTTCATCAACACAACAATGTACAGTGGATGAAGTCGTCCATCTTGTCTACGCCTTTAAACGCATATAATATAGGTACTCTAGCTAGTCGACCATATTTACGTTCGGTTAGGGGTTAACGTTAAAAAGTAGTTGAATAATTTTTTTAATTTTTTTACCAATATATATTAATTATGTATTAAAACGTTTCAAAATAAATAATACCCTTGATTAGTAGGAATTTACGTATATTACCAACCGTAATTGTAAGGCTTATCGTAGAAACGTTCGTTTATATCTTCAATGGCACACCAATTTCTATCTTCGGGCCACTTACTTTCCCAATCTTTACATTCACAGAAGGTTTTAAAATGTGGCTTTGCCCAAGACATGAGCGGTCGAGCGTTGTTTACGTCCACGATCTTAGTAGGATCCAATGGGTCTCTTGTGACCTTGGCTGCTGTATCGGATTGACATGCGTTAACGGTACTACCGATTGGGGCGATCCTTTCAGCACTTAATCGTTGAAGTTCACGCAATTGACGACTGTGAATACGAATAGGATCTTTCATGACACGCCAATGATTGGTACCGACACGAGATTCACCGATAAAATTTCCATAACACGGAGGAATAGTCTGTGAACCAGAATAACGAAAATAATATTCAGTCCGTACTCCTAACATTGGCCAATAATTGAACCATTCTAGTTCATCATACTGGTAAAGTTTACGAAATTGTTGATGGAGTTCTTCCGTATGATTACCTCCATGATATTCGTTTCTCATCCTATGATATATATCTTCCTTTGAAGTCATCTCGTTTGACTGTTCTTTGATCCAGGTATCCCAATCCTTCTCTTCAGCCGGTGCCCAATTTCCTTCATCCATGTGAATTTTCACGTTGGTATGATTAGGATTATTTCTACGCTGATCGTTATATAGAATAACGTCTTGTGCTGTTGGGAAGTCTATATCCTTTTTGGAATTATTCGTGGGAGAAGAGATTGATCGTTGTTCTTGTTCATTACGAAGATTTCGTTTCTTTCGTTTGAGAGGAAAGCAACCTGGATACGTCGATTCTACCGGATCCAATCCGCATTCTTTTCGTACATCGTATTCCTTTCGTCTCCATTGACAAATTACCTTATCGAGGAAGGGGTATGGGACTGCGTCATCGTAGGCTTGAGCGAAGATGGAAACAGTCGCGAGCTCGTTGTTGATGCCAGCTTCCTCGGCGGTGACACTATAAAAATGATGTAGCTGGATTTCTGCATCGTATCGTTTCCCATCTTGGGTGTGCTCCGATGGTGTTTTGACATCAGTATGACTTAGATACCACCATTGACTAAACCCCTTCGAGAAATCAATTCTACCGAAGCGACTGCCTACTCCTTTCTCTAGGCACTGTAACCGTACGCCATCAGGGACACCATCGGTGTCTTGTCTGATGTCATCATAAATGGCAACCGGTTGGGATATCCTCAAACTATGTCGTTCAATACTAAATGCGTCTGCGTCAATTAATTCTTCCAAAGAACAAACTGAATCTTCATATTTCATCCAATGTATGTCCTGTTGAGAAATAAGTAAAAGTTATTTTGTTTGGAGGAGTAAAAATATGATAAGTTAGTCGTGCATAATTTAATCATTTTGCTTGCATTATATTATTGATATGCAATCTAATCCATTATTTATACTCACGATGCACTCGTTAGCTAAATCATGTGTGTCAGGTTCATAGCCTACGATACGTTCTAGGTTGATTGGAGATTGGTGATGTCGATTTTCGTTGCACAGAGAAGGATCACCTCCCTCAGGACACCATTGACAATAGTTAGTATTGATAGCCCAATCTCTACCCGTTTCCCACTTATCAGTATAAGCCAAACATGATTCTAACGACGATTGTTCGTCGCATTGAATTTGTTCCCAATCCTCTGGTTGATAATCCACGAACCCGTCACTCCGTTGGACTGTGACATCATAATTGAAACGATCAAGATAATAGTCTTGTGCCTCGACGCCATGTGCTACAAGTAGTAAGACACTAATGAGGAGGAGTAACGTTATGATTGCGGTTTCATGGTATATTGCACAGATCATGATCAAGGTTAAAAGGAGATGTTGCTCTCTGTTGCTCTCCTTGTAATTGTGTAGCGAAAATATTCAGAAAGAAAGATGAATTGTTATTATCTTGTTGACGGTTGGTATGGAGTGCTTATTTAAATGCTCACCGTCGTCGTATGCTTTATGCTTTGTCGGCCTAATTATAATATGGATCTGAGATTTTACATTTTACCGAAATACAGAAGGGGTTGCCGTTTGATTGAAAAAATTGAAAAGAGGTGACAGGGGCGCGCCATCAAACGTGGGGGAGAATCACTACTGAAAATGTTCTGGTAAATCTTTAACCCATGAATTATTTTATAAAGCTGTACGGGCGCGCAATTTATGCGTGCGAAACGGGCAACATTTAAGTGAAAGAATGCAAATCATTCGGCATGCGACAAACATACCGCGTTTTTGAATTCACCGTTGCGAAGAACAAAAACAACCAACAGTTGATACGTGATACTCAATTGTACAAGAGTAAGAGATTACTTGTACATTAAATGTCAATAATTTGGTACAGTGCTGTGTATGTGCACATAATTTTTTAGCAACCCGCACCTATTCCTTAAGGAACTGTTACTTTTGAAAGTACAAGTACGCAAGGAGACGTCCAGAAACAACCAATATACCTACCACTACCACTATCACTAGCACTACGAGAAGACTGAGAAGAATGGCACCATATTCTATCCGTATCGCTGTATTGTTGTCATTCATATTGATACAAACAGCTACAATTGCTGTCCAGGCAAAGATTCTCGTTCCTTCTTCATCTACATCATCGGGACGATACCTACAAGACGAACAACAAGTAAGCCAAGAAGAGATTCCCAAAGAAGATGGGAATGCATTTGGATCCGCTATTTTTGAAAACGAAAATGATAATACCAACAGTCCACAGTTTGTTCCACACCCAGTCGGTACCGACGTCCGATTTCAAGACCAAGACGGAACTTGGTACGTACACGACCATTATTACAATACTACCTCAGGAAATTTTACACACACTAAAATGCATTTCTTATCACTGAATTCATCAATTTATATATTCTTTTGTTCTCACGGCTTGTGTTTCTTTCTTGATGATGATGACAATGATGCTGCTGCTTTCTACTTTTCACATACATACATTGTATTTTAGGATGAGTGGAACCATCGTTAATTTCAACAGTGTTACCAAAGCGTATACGATTCAGTGGGATGAAGATGACGTGAAGGAAGAATTTTCTGATTTAGATAAAGTAGATGAATTAGTCAAATATGCAACAGAGGAAGAAAAGGAAGAAATCGTACCAGTAGTCGCAGTCCCACAAGTAGTCGAAGAAGTACAAGACGAACAGAGTGATAATAAAGACGAGGACGACAAGGACTACGATTGGAATAATGATGTAGAAGATGAAGATTTACCTGCTGCACGTGTGGAAGAAGATAGTCCTAACACAGAAGCAGAGACTAGTAATACTGTGGATAACAAAGACGAACCTTCGCCATACCAAGGATCAGTTCCAGAAAATTTCGACTTTGGGTATACGTACAAATACGACAATCTTGGCGCTTACGAATCTTGGCCGGTCGGTACCCCAACTTTATTAGAATTCCAAGATGGGTACTATGAAGGTAAAATTCAAAGTTTTGACCTATCAGAAGACAAATCAACTGCAACGTACTCCGTTATTTGGAGTGATGATACTTCCGACAAATTCGTTAACGAATTGGAATGGATGGATCTTATGGTGGAGAACGCTGAAGAATACGAACCGTGGGAGCCAAAGACGTGAGTTTTCCCTGTTGCTATTGTTAATATTTCATTTTGGGTGTATACGAACATATATTTTCTTTGTTTTCATTATCGCAATACTCTGTATACCTATCGATCAATCCGTTCCATTCCATTCCATTCCATTCCATTCTCATCGCATGTTTCTTCTTTACTAGTCAAACATATGGATATCCAAACCCAGACGCTGGTTCTGATGAACCTTATCTCGGTGGTGAAATTACGTTATTCGAAAACGGTGCATATACCATCACATGGTCGAACGGCGAATCGATCATTTACAACGATTTTGATATGATCGATGAACTCGTGAACAACGCCGGGATGTATTACGACCCCAATCTAATGGGCAACTACGAACCGTGGCCAGTTGACACGCCCGTTTCGTGGGACTTCGATGACGGATGGTGGAATGGAAACATTACCGGCTTCATAGATGGCACCTACGAGGTAACATGGAATGACCAGAGTACCAAGACTTATAGTAACCTAGAAAAGATAGATCAGATGGTCCAATACGCTATGGGAGACGACGGAGTAGGAGCTTTTGGGGGAGGTGATGACTATCAGGGCGACGACGGCGGCGACTACGAGTATTATCCTGTCGGAACAATCGTCTATGCAGATTTCGATGACGGTTGGTGGGCCGGACACGTTGATTCGTACGAAGGAGACTATTATGTTGTTCAATGGTCAGATGATAGCTACGATAATTTTCGTCCTAGTCCGGAGGTGGATGAGATGGTCGAGAATACTCAGTATCTTTCATTCGAAGAAAGTGGAATTTTCCCTATCGGAACGCAAGTCTACAAGCAATTTGACGGGGATTGGTATTGGGGCTCTATCGAATACAACGCCGGGGGTATATACACCGTTCTTTGGGATGACGGAGAAAGAACCCAACACATCTCGGGTGTGGAAATGGACAGAATGGTGGCAAAAGCAGCGAACCAAGGTATGAGCACTGCCGGTAAATTCTTCCTCAGCGTGTTTGTGTTTAGTAGTTTTGCAGGGGTTGCATTTTTCTTTGTTAGAAGAAGCGAAAAGAAAAAACGACTAGCGGATGTCACGGAACAAGTGAACGAAAACGAGCTAGATTTGACTGAGGGTAACGGATTGGTCACCAACGAAGGTGCACAGACCGAATACTCGGACAAATCAGACGAAGATACCGAGCATGTTGTTACATAACCAATACAGTAGTAGAGAATGTTTCTCGTACGATATCTGCAGGGTTTGATGAAGTTCCTAGAAGAAAAACTCTGTAGCCGCATGGTTTCTTGTATTTGAGCATAGTATGCTTATGATTATATGGCGTTTCGAGGACATGTTACTCGGTATGAATCTTACTCAGTACAAATACAAGAAGTGAACTTTTTATATAACGGTAGTTTTTTTCTTGCTACCTTAGATTTTGGGTAAAATTAGGTTATTACTACTTTTGTAGCCCTATTAATAATGAATAAAGTATGTTTTGTTTTTTTAGTATCTTTATGTTTATGTACTGTTGATATATTATATAAAAGGAATTAGTTGTTTGTCTGCAAACAACTAGACGTTTGCATGTTGAAGGATTTCGTAGTAAGAATTCATAGTGATTATTTAAATAGATTCTCTGTATAATTCTGGATTATCTAGAAATAAATCTGGATCACCAAGACTACCCCCAATACCTTCTCGAATGATTTGTCCTTCTACCGTTTAAAATCCAGCAGGTTCATGGTCTTGAAACAATCCAGTTGGTGGCTTCGCGGGTTCGTCATGGAATGCTTCTTCATCGTGATCTCGATAGGATTCATTCAGATTACGCAATGGAACAGATTGTCCACGCTTTATTGACGATCTACGTCGTAGAACGACAGCGGCGACGATCATTACGACCATCGCAACACCCATAATACTAAGACCAATGATTGTTCCCTTATCACTTTCACCGTTGTTCTTGTTTTGATTCTTCATGTTGGCGATGGCTGCTGCGTCAAGATTTGATCCTAACGCGAATAGTTCATCATCTCTTCCCATATTAACCATATCATCGATTTCACTTCCAGCGGCAAAGATTTGAGTTTGACCGGTTGTCGGCCAAAGTACACCACAATTGTCACTTGCAGTGTCGTACCATTAAATGATACCAGATTTCCATCCGATACCAATATCCATAACGACTTTCGTATTGATCTCGTATGTAACAAGATCGATTGAATCGCCTGATGTAAATACATCGGAGGGTACGTCCGTAAAGAGCAATGCTGCTGAAAATGCATCTTCGGGTTCTTGATTATCAATAAGTTCCTGGATTGCTGCAGCATTATCTTGAGCTTCCTGAGCTTCTGCTTCTGCTGCAGTAAACCCAAGTGCATCGGTGGGTGGTTCCGTAAGTGCATCATCATTCGTCAAAAAATCTGATTCTGTTATAAACCCTTCTGCATCTTCTGATAGTTCTAGAGTTGGAGCATCAGTCCCCCCATCCTCGTCTGTGGATACTATGTCCAAATGATGGAACCTCACTCCCTTCCATCATATACTCATCTGCTGCTGTAATCATATCAGGGGTTGCACCGCCCATAGGTACTTCTCCAAAATTATTTGCTGTTGTATCCGATCTGGCATCTTCAAGTTGTGCCGGTCGAACCAGAGTTGGTACATCCGTCGATGATTCGGATGATGATGATTCAGATCCAAAGTCATCAAAGTAATCTGCAGCAGTAATTTGTTTCTGCAATTCACGTTGTCGAAGAATGGTGTTTTTTACCGTATTCCGTAATGAGGACGAAATGTAATTGTCATGAGTGACAAGTACGACCATCACAACAAGAACGACAGAGACTGACAAAAAACGACGAATCGCATCTGCAGTAATAATAATACTTCCACTAGTAGAAACCATCGTTGAGTGATATATATATATATATATATATATATATTAATGTATTTCTAAAGAGTATGTTCAATATAATCGACGTTTAATGAGTTTAACGGAACGCGTTAGATCTTATTACAGCACAAGTAGTAACGTTACCACGACGATCACGAGTGAAACGGAAAGATTTCTGCAGAAAGGAGAGGTATAAGAATACTATGATCACATGATCACACCACCGCAGACCCGATTGTCGTGGAGGATCATGATGTATCGTGGGAGAATAATTGTCAGCTGCTACTAATAGCAACAACAACCGTAAGATCTAGAAAGTCCAAATACTGAAAGCGACTGTTTAGGGCCCGATCAAAGATTTACTACGTAGCACTCGTGGTTGATCGACGTCTCCGGTCTCCGTAAAACTATCGCATTCAAAACCCAAATCGAAGAAAAAAAGCTAATATGTGCCAAGGATTTTTTTGAGTCACCACATTTTTTTATTTTCGGCGCGCGCTTTTTTTGGGTGATTTTTGAGTGTAGCTATTGTGAGAGTGTGAGTAGCGAGTCGGTTGAGTCGATTATTTCAATATCACACATTGTTCATGCATTGTTCGCCTATCGCCTACTTGTATTTGAACATGAACATCATACCGAACTCGATCTCAGTCTCTCATAATATAAATATCTGAGCACGGGAAAGCATATATCGTATCGTACTGTAAGATCAATTTGCATTGCTGTAACAATAAAGAAACGACAAACGACAAACGACCACGCTACCATCATGTCGTTTTCTCCTAAGAAGTTTTTACAACAATACGGTACAATAGGTGTACTAAGTTACGGGTGTGTTACTTTCGTTTCGATTACATCAATGTATGTTGGTTTGAGGTCAGGTGTAGACGTATTAGTACCAATTGAAAAAGTTTTAGGAAGTGATTCTGATTTCGTCATTAATCTGAGAAAGAAATTAGGAGAAACATCATCAACAACACCAACAGCAGAAACAGCAAGAGCAATATCAACAGATATATCATCCAACCACGACGATAACAAAATCAATTGGGTTCGTGAAGGAACATACTTCTCAATCGCGGCAGCACTTGATTCTGTGGTTATACCATTGAAGTTAGCTATTTGTCTACCATTGGCACGAAAAATATTGAAAATTCGAGGACGGTGAATGACCATACAGTTAGTAACATAGCTACTTTGAATTACATGGTGGGAACTATAATATATTAACAACGCTACGATAAATATCTATTTGTTCCTTCGAGAGTGGGCTCTCTTTATATAGTATATACATACATATACACATACACATCGCATGCGAAGGACAAAACGAATCGAACCATTCAGCCTGCTCCACCATAGGGTCAAGGTATAGAAAGGAAATTAATTGGTTAAAGCCTATTGAATAGAATGAATTTTTGCTATTTCTTTTTCTGAATTTTATATATAATTTATTTCGTATTATTTGTCTATTACAATGTGTTTTATTTTTAAATATATGATGATGCCGATCCTGATTTATATATATTGTAATAATGCTTTACCTTGTTCTGATTTATTTTACAACGATCTGGAGGAGTTTTCTTATTCAATATCACCACTACGGATTTCGCTCTTCATCCTATGTCCATTGTCAAGTCCACCCCAATTGATACAAGGGACACCCAATGCTGGTCTATTAGTAACGTTGTTTTCATTCGCCACGGGAGGGGATTCGATCTCAAGATCGTCCTCGAAGTCTTCTTCGTCATCATCATCAACCTTATTCTTTCTCATAAATTGGAGCGCGAAGCCCCCTCCAAGAATAAGAGCCAACACGGCCATTGCTCCAATTACCGTGCTCGTCGTAACAACAGCCCCTTGATTGACAATGATAGTTGGACCAGCGGATGGGATTTCACTGGGCTGAATAGAAAGTGACAGTGTAGGGCCAACACTAGGAATCGAGCTAGGAACATCCGAAGGGACTATAGTTGGTCCAACACTAGGAATCGAGCTAGGAACCGTTGATGGAATTCTGGTTGGCCCAGAGGATGGACCCGTAGAGGGGCTAATCGACGGACTTGAGCTTGGGTTCATAGATGGGCTTCCAATTGGTGCCTCAGATGGACTGTCCGACGGGGATGACGTAGGCGAATCTGTTGGAGAGACTGTAGGTGATTCTGTAGGTGAATTTGTTGGAGAGACTGTAGGACTGTTAGTTGGGGATACAGTAGGCGACACAGTAGGCGAATCTGTTGGAGAGACTGTTGGAGAGACTGTTGGAGAGACTGT